>ERZ808054.83-NODE-83-length-117057-cov-9.674876_pt1 | contig 117057 bp, 97 predicted proteins | sample MGYA00380201_ERZ808054 | MGnify/ENA primary metagenome ERZ808054 (study PRJEB31490, sample SAMN06133419) | mouse gut metagenome | isolation source: Z5_2 | host: mice | place: China: Chengdu | collected 2015-05 ...
TCCGTTAACCCCACACTAAGCAAAAAGCGAGGAAAATCGTCAGATTACCTCGCTTTTGCGTTGTGTGGGGTCTCAAATCCTAAACTTCTGCATTCCCTCGGAGAGGATAGATTCCTTGCATACAATTTTGATACGCCCTCTTTTACGACACCCTCGGATTGCGCCGTAGAAGGCGTCATCCCCGGCCGCTCTGGGAATGCTCCTCGGGATTGTTGAGTGTCTCCACCATCTGGCGCACGTTTTTGGCGCTCTCGGCGCCATAAAGCCCGATTTGCTGTCCCGGGACACTCTTTTTGGCATTTTGGATTGGTTGCTGCGGGCCGTTGGCGCGTGCCGCGTCCTCTCGTCCCTTACGTTCTTTCTCGTTCATGTTGTCTATATGTTTTGGTCGTTCCAGGCCATTATAACGCCTCGCGCGGGCGGCGGGTTGGCTTGCGGGTAGGGTATATCGGGTTTATTTTGTATTTTTGTGGAAAATTGACTGAAAAATGCGTATAGACATACTGACGGTACTTCCCGAGATGCTTGAATCGCCGCTCGGCTGCTCGATACTCAAACGCGCCCAGGACAAGGGACTTGTGGAGATTGTGGTGCACAACCTGCGCGACTACACGACCAACAAGCACCGTAAGGTCGACGACTATCCCTTTGGCGGCGAAGCGGGAATGGTGATGCAGGTCGAGCCTGTAGACCGTGCCATATCGGCATTGAAAGCCGAGCGTCCCTACGACGAGGTGATATACACCTCCCCTGACGGAGAAATACTGTCACAGCCGATGGCCAACAGCCTGTCGATGCTCGACAATATCATCATCCTCTGCGGCCACTACAAAGGGGTGGACTACCGCATACGCGAGCACCTCGTGACCCGCGAGATTTCCATCGGCGACTATGTGCTCACGGGGGGCGAATTGCCTGCCGCTGTCATCGCCGACTCTATCGTAAGACTTATTCCAGGGGCCATCGGCGACGAGCAGAGCGCACTCAGCGACTCGTTCCAGGACAACCTGCTTGCGCCCCCCGTCTACACCCGCCCCGCCAACTACAACGGATGGGAAGTGCCACCAGTCCTCCTGTCGGGACATCAGGCCAGGATTGACGAGTGGCGACACGAACAGTCGCTTGAGCGCACACGCCGTCTGCGTCCCGGGCTGCTCGACTGACATGGCGGCAAGCGACCGATACATTGCAAAAAGCGAGACAGCCCTTCGGGGACTGTCTCGCTTTTGCAATGTGGGGGGTTCTTATGTCAGAACGGGAAGTTTATGCCCATGTTGATGGAGGCATTGGACGACAGGGGCACACCCTGCTTGGCGAGACGGCCGAGAGTGTGGTCCATCGCGAGGAAGAAGTTAAACCAGCGCGGGTGGAGGTTGAGCATCCATCCGAATGAGCATCCGTAAGTGCCGGCGGCAAAGTTGATGCCGCCCGAGAACAGCTTCACTGGAGCGACATTGGCCGAGAAACGGAAGGATGTGCTGGTAAACTTGCCGGCTATGCGCGTGGAGTTGAGCACGCCGAATGTCAGGGGACGATAGTAGGGGAACGTGTACTCACCGGCAAAGTTGAGCGTCGTGGCGAGCATGGTCGTGCGGCCGCCGACGTTGCCCTTGTCGTTAAGCTCATAGAGTGCCGACAACTCGTCGCGCATCCTGTTCCACTCGTTATCGAAGCTGTTGCCGGCATCGCCGTTGGCGCTGAACGTATAGCGGTCGGTCTCGAATGTCTGCACGCCGTCAGTGGTGGCAAGCACATCGTTGCCCCATGATATAAACCCGAAGTCGAGGATTGCCGCGCTGAAACGCCAGTCGTCGTTGAGCTTGAACTCGCCGCCGAGGTCAATCCCGATACCAAATCCGTTCACTCCCGTGCCGTGCACCTCGGCGCCGCTCACGTAGCGATGTCCCGTGTGGTCATTGACCTCGGTCTTGTAGCTCAGCCCCTTGACGCTTGAGCGTATGCGGGCATCGGTTACAGCGGTCCAGTTGTCCTCCCCGAGAGTAAGGTCCGCGCGGTCGAGATACATGTCGACATTGCCTGCCCCGATAAGGAATTTCAGTTTACCGCCGACGCGCCACCGGTCATTTATCTGCCGTGAGTGGCCGAATGCAATCTCGGCGTATGCGTCGGCATGGGCGCGGAGGTTGGATATGTCGTAGGAGGTGTTCTCGATACCCTCCTTGAGCAGAGAGAATATTGAGCGTGGAAGCGAGGCGTCGACACGGGCGCGTGCGTTGATGCTCACCGTGTTGTACCCGCCCCAGGCATTGAAGCCGCCCGCGAGGATGGGAATGTTGATGTCGACGCCCACCTTGTTTGAGTCGTGGAGCGAGCCAAGAAATGTGGCGGCATCCACGCCCGGATTGAGAAACGTGGTGGTCTTGCCGTTGACGTTATACAGCACATCGCGCACATGCAGGTTGCCATGCATCCCGATGTTCATGTTTCCAAGGCCGGGAAAGGCGAAATAGTTGTACTCATTGGCAAATGCCGGATTGAGCTGATGGCGGTATAGGTTGCCGTCGATAAAGTATCCCGAATAGGTGTTCTGTGCCGTGGCGGGAATGGCTGCGGCTACGGCGATTGCCGCTATTGTAAGGGTCTTATGCAGTTTCATTGTGATAGATGGATTAGGGACAGAGGTTAGAGTTCATCGATATAATTACCTGAAACGGTGGCGCGTATCTCCTTGAGGGAGATGTTGCTGTCGGGGGTCAGCGTGGGCGTTGACTGTGGCGCGAGCAGCGTGGCGGTGAATGTGAAACCGTCAAGGCCCTTCACCTCCCCCGTGGTGCGTATGGTCACCTTCTCGGCCGTCGCGCCCTTGGCGAGGCGTGCACCCACTACCTCGACGCCGTTGATGCGGTGTCCCTCCTTGTCGATGGGATAGCCCGACACCTCGATGTCAAACGGGGTGGAATTGGTAGCCGTGGTTGTCACCTCCAGCTTCTGTATGGTCATCTTGTCGAGAGTCTCGTCGCTCCATCCGTCCTTGGTCTCGGCATACACTATTTTTGAATTGGCCCCCATGGCGAGAGGCGCATAGAAAAGATACGTGCCTTCCACCTGTCCCATGCCGACGCCAAGAGTGAAGTCGGTGACATCCTGGGGCGCGATACCCGCGTTGTCTATGTCTATGCTGATGGTCTGGGGCAATCCCGAGCCTGCAAGCACCTTGCCGAGGTCGGTGAACGGGACATGCTCCGGCGAGGGGTAACCCTCGGGATAGGTGGCGGGGACTGTCGGCGACAGGCAGAAGTCGTAGGGCCCTGTGCCGTCGCCGTGGCCTATGGTGAATGTACCGTTATCGAGCGAGATGCCGTTGCCGCTCACGTTGTCGCGGACTGGGGTGAGGGTCATGCCGGCGTGTGCGTCAAGATTGTAGGATGCCACGGGATTGTTGACCGACATGTATATCTGCGGGTTGAGCAGCGTTATGTCGGTGCCGGCCTGGTTGAGCATGTCGGGGATGTCGGACAGGCTTACGGGGTTGATGTTGAAGCCGTCGAGATTGTAGTCAATGCGGCCGGTGAACTTGTCGGCGTGGAGGTCGGAGAAACGGAACTGCGTGACAAGTGTCATCGTCATGGGGAGTGTGCCGCCGGCATAGTCGGCGGGGTCGAGCGAGAGCGTACCCTGCTGCAGGCGCATACGGTCGGAAAACTCGAATGTGTGGGCGACAGGGTTGAACGATGCGGCCTCCGTGGGGAGGTTTATCTGCGTGACATCGGCCGAGATGCGCAGCACGTCACCATCGGCAGTGGCACTCGGGATTGACAGCACTCCTGTCTCGGGGTCATATGAGCCATGGTCGGGAATCATACTGACGTCGGTGGGCAACTTTATCTCAAGGTCGGTGAAATGCATCGCGTTGATGGCGTCCTTTAGCTCGACGACGGATATCTCGATGGAGAGTCTCAGGGTCGTCTTGATGTTCTTTATCGCAAGGATGTGCTCGCTCACGTTGGTGGAACGGTATTCAAACGACACGAAGTCTGATTCCACCGGATATTCGACATTGCCTGAGGCTGTCGCCGCCCCAACGATTGATTTGCGCGACGGGGAGATGTAGGGGGACTTTATGTCGATAGCATCGACATTGATTTCATCGGAGTGGAAGTCGCCGTCGCTGGTGAACACATATTGTCCGTCGATGATTTTCAGGTTTCCGTCCTTCAGGTCGATGATGTCGCCAAGGGTGACATCATCGATGTTGACCGGGAGGGTGAGGTCTTTGGCTTTCAGCTCGATGGTGGTATCGATGTCCGACAGGTCATACTTGTCATCGATACACCCTGTCAGGGCAAGCAGCCCGATGCCGCATGTCGCAAGGTAGGGGTACTTTCTCATACAAATGTGATTTTGGGTTATTGTTTGTTTTCTTATTCCGTGGTAAAGGTTACTATAGTTATTGCCGTGTGTCAGGACAACGTGTTATAGTGTTTTGCAAAGATATGATTTTTTGCAAATGATTAATACAGCGCAGTCATATTTAACATATTTTTAGTAAAAAAGAGGGCGAGACAGTCTGTTGACCTGCCTCGCCCCTTGATTGCTACCATTTCCCGCTTGATTGCGGTTAGAGAGATGGACGATACGGACGTCCACGTCTATTCATCAGGATATTGGGCGTTGACATTGCCCAGGGAAATGTCGCTCTGCCCTGTACTGCGCGACGAGATGGACTTGATTGTGCCGTGGGAGAGCTTGATACCGCTCTGGCCCGATGCCCCAAGCTCGGCACGGTCGGCATTAATCTCGCCCTTGCACTTAAAGTCGCTCTGTCCCGAGGTGGATATTGACAACATCGAGCAGGAGATATCTCCGCAATCAGTGTCCGACTGTCCCGACATCGACAGCTTTACCTCCTTGGCTTCGCATCGCCCCTTGAGGTCACAGTCGCTCTGCCCAGCCATATCCACGTTCAGTATCTCCGCATGACAACCCGCCATATCAAAATCGCTCTGCCCCCTCACCGTCACCGCGAGTGCCTGTGCAGTCACAGGCTGCCTGAAGTCGACGTCGCTCTGTCCCGAAGCGTTGACCGTCAACCGGTTGCTTGTCTGCACGGCTGTCACAAACTCCACCTCGCTCTGGCCGCTCACGGCCACCCCCGTGACGTCGGGCATCGACACGGCAATCTCTATCTCGGGGCACTTGTCGGGATAGTCAAAGCACACCCCGTCCTTGACCGACAGATAGAGCGTGCCGTCCTTGACCTCCCCTATGACATACTCAAGCAGATTGGAAGGCCCCGTGACATTCACCGGCGATACCGCGCCCTGCGAGACCTTCACTTCAAGACGTCCCGACACGTCGATAGCATGGAACGACCCGAGCGACAGCTCCTTGGAGCTTACGGCACGCTCGGCCTTGATACACTTGCCCACACCGAGTTTCCCCGCACAAGCCACCATCGTCGACAGCACGACCACCGCCACTGCCACAACCATAAATCTTCTCATAAACACTACAGTTTTAATAGTTTTCTACAAATATACACCTTTTTGACGCACCATCCGCCCGAAAAAGTTGCGCCATCCCGAAAAAATTGTCGCACAACATATCCCTGAACCTACCGACAATAAGGTCCTTATGCCACATAATCAACATGTCAGCCAAAAAAGGGCGGCAAAATGTCGCGGTAAAGGAAATTTGTACTATATTTGCAAGCTGAAAAGTCACGAATAAATCAATTTTATAACTCTTTTAATCATATTTTTATCTAAAAACATGCAAAGCAAAGGAATTTTAGGAAGCGCCGTTTCCGGTATCATTGCGATTTTCCTCGTGCTTGTGTGCCTGTTCTACCTTTCCTTCTCGTTGGTTACCAACCACTTCGAGGGCAAGGCCGCCGAGCAGGCCACTCGTCTCGCAGGCGGTGACGTCAATTCCGAGGCCTATCAGAAGGCCTACAAGACCTACATCGATTCTATCGGTAAGGAAAAAGTGTATCTTGGCTATACATTCAATCAAGTGCAGAAAATGGGCGTCGGTCTCGGCCTTGACCTCAAGGGCGGTATGAACGTCACCCTCCAAATTTCAGTCCCCGACATCTTACGCTCGATGGCCAACGCCGGCGACAGCCCGACGTTCAACCGCGTCATCAAGGCCACCGACTCAATCGTGGCAAAGACCAAGACCAACGACTACGTGGGGACATTCTGCAAGGAATACCTCCGCATCGACCCGCAGGCCGACCTCGCCGTGGTGTTCAAGGACCACGTGAAGCGCGGCGACAACAACGAGCAGGTCGAGCAGGCCATCAAGCAGGAGGTCAAGGACCGCGTGCTCTCGTCGACCAACGTGCTGCGCAACCGTATCGACCAGTTTGGCGTCGTGTCGCCCAACATCCAGGCCCTCGAGAAAGACGGCCAGATACTCCTTGAGCTTCCGGGCGTAAAGGAGCATGACCGTGTACGCGACCTGCTGAAGGCATCGGCCAACCTCGAGTTCTACGAGACCTATACCCTCGACGAGATACAGCCGCAGCTCATGGCCCTCGACCAGGCGCTTGCCTCCGACTCGACCTCGACGGTAAAGAGCCTCTTCGGCTACTTCGCCGCCGGCGGCTACTCGGGCACTCCGCTCGTGGCTATGGCGACTCCCGCCAACCGCGCTGTCATCGACTCGATACTCTCATCGCCGACAGCGGCCCGCATCCTCCCCGCCAACCTCAAGCTCCGCTGGGAGGTGAAGCCCCAGGAAGTGGAATACACCGACTCGGCCAACGTGACGCGCAAGTCGGAGTTCTACCGGCTGCTCGCCCTCAAGTCGAGCAACGGCAAGCCGGTCCTTACCGGCGATGTCATCACATCGGCCAGCAGCGACTACCAGCAACTCCAGGGCAACACCGTCAGCATGACGATGAACAGCGCGGGAGCAAAGGCATGGGCACGCATCACACAGAACAACCTCGGCAAGAGCGTAGCCATCGTGCTTGACGACCAGGTATACTCCTACCCCAACGTCAACTCGGTCATCGAGGGCGGAAGCTCACAGATCACCGGCAACTTCACCGTCGATGAGGCAAAAGACCTCGCCAACGTGCTCAAGAGCGGTAAGATGGCCGCCAAGGTCGACATCATCAGCGACACTGTCATCGGCCCGTCGCTCGGCAAGCAGGCCATTGAGAACGGCTTCCTGTCGTTCATCATCGCCCTCGTGCTCCTGATGATATTCATGATAGCCTTCTACGGCGTAATCCCCGGCCTTGTCGCCAACCTCGGCCTCATCTGCAACCTCTTCTTCACCCTCGGCATCCTCGCCTCGTTCCAGGCCGTGCTCACCCTGTCGGGTATCGCGGGTATCGTGCTCGCCCTCGGTATGGCGGTCGACGCCAACGTGCTCATCTTCGAGCGCGCCAAGGAGGAGCTTCGTGCCGGCAAGAATATCCATCAGGCCATCGCCGATGGCTATTCCAACGCCTTCTCGGCAATCTTCGACTCCAACCTCACCTCGGTAATCACCGGTGTCATCCTGCTGCTCTACGGTTCGGGTCCCATCAAGGGCTTCGCCACCACGCTCATCATCGGCATTGTCTGCTCGTTCTTCACGGCAGTGTTCCTCACACGCCTAGTGTTTGTGATGTGCAACAAGACCAAGGCATTCCAGAACATGACATTCTCGACAAGCCTGTCGAAGAATATGCTCACCGGCACCAAAATCAACTTCCTTGGCCAACGCAAGCTCAGCTTCACCATCGCCGGCGTGCTCATCGCCGTAATCCTCGGCTCATTCGTGCTCCGTGGCCTCAACCAGGGCATCGACTTCTCAGGCGGCCGCAACTACGTCGTGCAGTTTGACCACCCCGTGAAGACACACGAGCTTGAGGCCAAGCTCGCCCCGCTGTTCCCCAACTCGTCACTGTCGGTAATAACCATCGACAACGACACCAAGGTGCGCATCTCGACCAACTACAAGATTGACGCCGAGACCGAGGGCGTGGACAAGGAAATCACCCAGATACTCTACACCGGCCTGCAGGACGAGCTTAACGGCATGAGCCTTGAGGACTTCTCGACCACCAACGAGAACGTCGGCATAATGAGCTCGCAGAAGGTCGGCCCCTCCGTGGCCGCCGACATGAAGAACGACGCCTACATCGCTGTAATCCTGGCGCTCGTGGCTATGTTCCTTTACATCCTGCTCCGCTTCCACAACATCGCCTTCTCGGTCGGCGCGCTTGCCGCCGTGGCGTTCACCGCTTTCTCCATCATCGGCTTCTACTCCCTCTTCTGGGGCGTGCTCCCGTTCTCGATGGAGATTGACCAGTCGTTCATCGCCGCGATCCTTACCGTCATCGGTTATCAGATCAACGATACAGTGGTGGTATTCGACCGCGTGCGCGAGAACATCGGCCTATACCCCAAGCAGGACTTCTTCACCACCGTCAACAACTCCATCAACTCGACCTTGAGCCGTACCATCATGACTTCCGGCTCGACGCTGCTCGTGTTGCTCTGCATCTTCATCCTCGGTGGTGACGCAATCCGCAGCTTCGTGTTCGCCATGATATTCGGTGTGATTATCGGCACACTCGCCACAATCTACATCGCATCACCCGTGGCTTACCTCGTTGACCGCCGGCGTCTTGTCTCAAAGAAGAAATAATCCCCAAATAATAGAAACGTGCGGTGCTGCGTCGTGATGACGCGGCACCGTTTTATTTATGCCATAAACCCCTCAATGAACCATGCGCCATGCGAAACCGTTATAATCCCAAATAAACGTATGATAACCTTATAAACGAAAGCAATCATGGCAAGATTCATCCAACTCACCGACATCAACGGCACCGACCGTTTCATCAACACCCACCATATCGTGTTTATCGAGCGCATCAACGGCGACCAGTGCCGCATATCCATTGACCTGCCCGGCCGTGGAGAGTACAACTCATATGCCTTCCTGAGCAAGCAGACCTACGATGAAGCCATGCGCCTCATCGCCGACGCCGACTGATATCCGGCCTAAATACACTTACAGACATATAGTTAAAAACAATCGCCGCCCCAAATGGCGGCAAGCAATGACGCGACAGCCCAGCAACGAGCAGCCGCGTCATTTTTTGTCGGCGAATAGCTTGTTTTTTGGGAAATGTTTCATATCTTTGGAGACCAATCGGATTGCTATATACCCTGAAAAGACCGGCGAATTATGAAGTATGTTTCATTGCCCGATGACACCAACCGTAAGCTTCCGTTCTATCTTATGATGGAGGAGTTCATTGCCAGGGAGTACCCCTTGGAAAAGGAGATGTTCTTCATGTGGCAGGTTGACCCGACAGTGATCTTCGGGCGCAACCAGATGTTTGAGACCGAAGTCAACATCCCCTACTGCAAGGAGCATGGCATCCAGATGTACCGACGCAAGAGCGGCGGAGGATGTGTCTATGCCGACCGCAACAACATCATGTTCTCCTACGTCACTGCCTCCGACGATGTCTCTCGCACATTCTCAATCTACACTTCTCATATCGTGGAGATGTTGCGCTCCCTCGGCATTGACGCCAACGCCAACTCCCGCAATGACATCCACATCGGCGACCGCAAGGTCTCGGGAAACGCATTCTACCATATCCCTGGACGCAGCATCGTGCACGGCACGATGCTCTATGACGTGGACCATGACACCATGGAGCATGTCATCACCCCGTCGGGCACCAAGCTCACATCCAAGGGGGTCAAGTCGGTACGGGACCATGTGACGACCATACGCGAACACTGCGACATCTCGCTTGAAGGGTTCAAGGACCATGCACGTAAATTCCTGTGTGACGGGGAACTGACGCTCGATACCGCCGACACCGGGAGCATCGACATAATGTCGCGCCACTACTTTGACGAGATATGGATTCACGGCAATAATCCCCGGGGCGTCGTCCACCACACGTCACGTGTCGAGGGGGTCGGCGAGTTTCAGGTGTACCTTGCTGTCGACAAGGGCATCATCAAGACCCTCGACGTGCGCGGCGACTTCTTCCTACTGGGCGACATAGACGCGTTGCTGCTATGGCGGCTGTGGGGCGTCCCTTACGACCGGGAGAGCGCCACCGAGGCAGTCAGGGAGGTGAATATGGACGCCATCATCCCGGGCCTTACCCGTGAGCAATTCGTCGACATGCTGTTCTGACCGCCTGGCAATCCAATCGCCACAGACAAAAGACAAGACCGTTAACCTTCAACCTTACGTATACCAATGGATGAAAACAAGAAAACATGCCTCCATGACCGCCACGTATCTCTCGGGGCGCAGATGAGTCCTTTCGGAGGGTTTGACATGCCGATACAATACAAGGGCATTGTCGAGGAGCATAACGCCGTGCGCACGCGCTGCGGCATATTTGACGTCTCCCACATGGGGGAAGTGTCAGTCACGGGACCCGATGCCGAGCGCTATGTCTCCCATATATTCACCAACGACATCGCCGGGGCCCCCGCATGCAAGATATTTTACGGGATGATGCTCTATCCCGACGGCGGCACGGTTGACGACCTGCTCGTCTACAAGCGCGGCGACAACGACTTCTATCTCGTCATCAACGCCGCCAACATCGACAAGGACCTGCAATGGATGCGCGACAATGCTGCAGGATATGACGTCACGATACTCGACTTGAGCGACACCACGGGCGAGATAGCCGTGCAGGGACCGGCATCGGAAGCCGCCATGCGCGACATCACGGGTATCGACTTCGCCGAGCTTGGATTTTATACATTCCGCGAGGTGACGCTGCTCGGCGCGCCGGCCATAGTGAGCCGCACGGGCTACACAGGCGAGGACGGCTTTGAGATATATGCCCCCCACGATGTCACACGCCGGTTGTGGGACCGGTTTGTCGGGACAGGCAAGGCAGAGCCGTGCGGTCTCGGATGCCGCGACACCCTGCGCTTCGAGGTGGGGCTGCCGCTCTACGGCGATGAGCTGTCGCAGGATATATCCCCCGTTGAGGCCGGTCTCGGCATCTTTGTCAAGACCGACGGGCGCGACTTCATAGGCCGCGATGCCGTGGCCGCCCAAAAGGAAAGCGGCCCGCGACGCAGGATAGTGGGCCTTGAGCTGCTCGACCGTGCCATCCCCCGCCACGGGTATGAGGTGGTCGACGGGGACAATGTCGTGGGGCACATCACCACAGGCTATAGGGGCATATCTGTGGACAAGAGCATCGCCATGGCGCTTGTCGATGCCTCATGCGCCATACAGGGCAAGGAACTCGGTGTGCGCATACGCCGCAAGACTTTCCCCGCAGTGGTTGTCCCCAAGAAATTCTACCGCAAAAACTACAAGAAATAACCATTTACACTAACCAATATAACAAGCTAATTCCATGAGCAAGATTTATTATTCCCCCACACACGAGTATGTAAAAGTAGACGGTAACACAGGATATATCGGCATCACCGACTTTGCCCAGCACCAGCTCGGCAACGTCGTCTATGTGGACCTCCCCGAGCAGGGGGATGATCTGACCGCCGGAGAGGAATTCGGGGCCGTCGAGAGTGTCAAGGCCGCCAGCGACCTCATCTCGCCCGTGAGCGGCGCGGTGCTCGACATCAACGAGGAGCTTATCGACAATCCTCGCCTCATCAATGAGGACGCGATGAACTGCTGGATAGTGAAGGTGGAGCTTACCGACCCGTCGGAACTCGACAACCTGCTTGACGAGGCAGCCTACAAGGCCCTGTGTGACAGCGGGAAGCATTGACTCCGCATCACCACGGCCCATCACCATCTAATGACCTTCTCGCCATGAATCATCGTTATTTCCCTCACACGCAGGAGGATATATCCGACATGCTCGCCCGATGCGGCGTGGCGTCGCTCGATGACCTGTATGCCGATGTGCCCTCCGACCTGAAGCTCAACCGCGACTATGACCTGCCGACGGGAATGAGCGAAAAGGAGGTGCGCGACTTCTTCGACCGCGCAGGACGCCGCAACCGCCGGCTCACATGCTTCGCAGGCGCGGGATTCTATGACCGATACTCCCCCGCCGCCGCACAGTCCATCGTATCGAGGTCGGAATTTCTCACCGCCTACACCCCCTACCAGCCGGAGGTGTCGCAGGGCACGCTCCAGTATATATTTGAATACCAGAGCCTGATGTCGTCGCTGACAGGGCTGCCCATATCCAACGCCTCGATGTATGACGGTGCGACCGCCACAGCCGAGGCCGCGATGATGGCCGTGGCCGCCGGGCGCAAACGCAGCCGCGTACTCGTCTCACAGACAGTCAACCCCGTCACGCGCCGCGTCGTGGAGACCTATGCCCGCTATCACGGCATCACAATAGACACCATCCGTGCCGAGGATGGCGTGACATCCCGCAGCGACTTCGAGGAAAAGGTCTCCGCTCCCGATGTAGCCGGGGTGATTGTCGCCTCCCCCAACTACTACGGTATCCTTGAAGACTACACCGGCTGGGCCGACACCTGCCATGCCAACAAGGCGTTGCTGATATTCAACTGCATAGCCGCCGACCTCGGCGTCATAAAGTCGCCCGGCGAATGGGGCGCCGACATTGCCGCCGGTGATGCACAGTCGCTCGGCATACCACTCAACTATGGAGGCCCGTATCTCGGATTTCTCTGCTCCACCGAGGCGTTGATGCGCAAGATGCCGGGGCGCATCGTCGGCGCGACCGTCGATGCCGATGGCCGACGCTCATTCGTGCTCACCCTCCAGGCCCGCGAGCAGCATATACGCCGCGAGAAGGCCACGAGCAATATCTGCTCCAATCAGGGACTTATGGTACTCTACGTCACCGTCTACCTCTCACTGACCGGGCCAAAGGGGCTGCGGGAAATCAACGAGGCATCCTACGCCGGCGCCCACTATCTCGCCGACCGACTCACTGCGACAGGCCGTGCGCGGCTCACCTACCCCGACCGCCCGTTCCTCAACGAGTTTGCCGTCACTCTCGATGCCAAGGTCGACGACGTGCTGGCCCGCGCCCTCGACCATGACATACTCGCCGGCGTGAAGCTCGACGAGCACACGCTGCTCATCGCCGTCACCGAGATGCAGACACGTGCCGAGATTGACAAATTAGTGGAAATAATCAAGTAGACACTTAGAGGGTGTTTAATAATAGGAGTTAATTTGAGGCGGTTGGATTTTAGGAAAATTACATTTAAGTCGATGGAGCATAGCGGGCTATGCGACTGAGACGCGGATGGAATTTCACAAAATCCGACCGTGGCAAAGCTAACTTTCGTTTACGGCATCCTAAAACAGTTGGAATATCACGAATATGAATAGGAAATCATATTACCAATGGTCTCGCGTCTTTGAGCGTCTTTTGCCTTTTGCCTCAGTCGCATAGCCCGTTATGCTCCATCGGCTGCAACGCTAAATCCATCTCAAACACGCGACCTCAAATTAACTTTTATTATTAAACACCCTCTTATGAACCGAGAATTTTACGGACGCCTCATACAGGAGCTTTCATGCCCCGGGCGTCGCGGCTACTCCATACCCACCCCCGCCGCCGACGGCTCACTTGACGAGTTGCCACACAACCTCCTGCGCAAGACGGCACCCGAACTGCCCGAGGTCGACGAGCCGACAGTCGTGCGCCACTACACCAACATGAGCAACAACAACTTTGGCGTTGATACGGGATTTTACCCGCTCGGCTCATGCACAATGAAATACAATCCCAAAATCAACGAAGAGATAGCCTCCCACCTCGACTTCTCCCGACTCCATCCTCTCACGCCTGCCTCAGCGGCACAAGGCGCACTCGAGGTGTACCACACCCTGCAGCAGTCGCTCGCCGAGATAACAGGGATGAGCGAGTTTACCCTCAATCCCTATGCCGGCGCACATGGCGAACTGACTGGGCTGATGGTGATACGCGCCTACCACGCGAGCCGTGGCGACACACGCCGCGACAAGGTGATTATCCCCGACTCGGCCCACGGCACCAATCCCGCGAGCGCGGCTGTGGCGGGACTGAAGGTGGTGGAGGTGAAGAGCCTTCCCGACGGCACGGTGGATGTCGACTCCCTCGCAGCCGCCCTCGATGACACCGTGGCGGCGGTGATGATGACCAACCCCAACACGCTCGGCATCTTCGAGCGCAATATCCCCGTGATAGCGCGCATGGTGCACGAGGCCGGGGCGCTCCTCTACTATGACGGGGCCAACCTCAACCCGCTGCTCGGCGTGGCACGCCCCGGCGACATGGGATTTGACGTGATGCACGTCAACCTCCATAAGACATTCTCCACTCCCCACGGCGGAGGCGGCCCCGGAGCCGGCCCGGTAGGTGTGCGTGCAGGTCTGGAGCAATATCTCCCCGATCCACGCGTAGTGCGCCTCGATGACGGCACATACGACGTGACCGGCAACAATCCCGGGGCATTGGGGCGTGTCACCTCCACTCTCGGCAACTACAGCGTGCTGATGCGTGCCCTGAGCTATATCCTGTCGCTCGGACGTGACGGGCTGAAGATGGCGGGGCGCCTCGCGACGCTCAACGCCAACTATGTCATGGAGTCGCTGTCGGGCGACTACCTGCTCCCGATAAAAGGGCTGTGCAAGCATGAGATGGTGTTTGACGGCCTCCGCGACAAGTCAACGGGGGTCACCACCCTGAATGTCGCCAAGCGGCTGCTCGACTATGGCTTTCACGCGCCGACAGTCTACTTCCCCCTGCTGTTCCACGAGTCGCTGATGATAGAGCCTACCGAGACCGAGAGCCGCGAGACCCTCGACGAGTTCATAGCCGTGATGCGCGACATCGCCCGCGAGGCCGTCACCGACCCCGAGACCGTCAAGACCGCACCCCACAACACCCCCGTGCGCCGTCCCGACGACACACAGGCCGCCATCAACCCGATTGTCACTTTTGACAAGCTAAACCTCCTGCGATGACCCGTTCAGACATTATCATCATAGGGGCAGGCCCCGGAGGGTACGAGACCGCAATAGCGGCATCGGAACTTGACATTACCGTCACACTGATAGAACGCGACAGCCTCGGCGGCACATGCCTCAACCGAGGATGCATCCCGACCAAGGCCCTTGCACGGTGTGCCCGCGCGGTGACCGACATAAGGCACAGTGCCGGATTCGGCATCGATGTGCCCTCGTTCACCCCCTCTTTACAGCGTGCCATAGAGCGCAAAGACGGCATCGTGTCATCCTTGCGCGAAGGCATTCGGCAGTTGCTTGCCGGAGTCAACATCGTCAATGGCGACGCCTCCTTCAAAGACGCCGCGACAGTGGTTGTCGGCGACAACGAATATACGGCACCCCACATTATCGTCGCCACCGGGTCGTCCCCGGCATCGCTGCCTATTGCGGGAGCGGAGTATGCCGTGTCGTCCGACTTCATCCTGTCGATGACCACGTTGCCCCGCAGCATCGCCATCATAGGAGGCGGGGTGATAGGCATGGAATTTGCCTCCATACTCAACGCCTACGGGGTAGAGGTCACTGTAATAGAATATTGCAAGGAGATACTGCCCACGTTTGACCGCGACATCTCCAGGAGGCTGAAGCAGAAGCTCTCCCGCCAAGGCATACGGTTCATCACCTCGGCTGCGGCGACCTCCATTGCCTCCGACGGGACAGTCAGCTATGAGGCAAAGGGTAAGCCGGGCAGCGTGACAGCAGAGATGGTTCTCATGGCCGTAGGCCGCAAGCCTGTCATCCCGGCCGGTCTCGACAGGCTGGGCGTCGGGATTACACGCCGGGGCATAACGGTGGATGACAACATGTACACCGGCGTCGGCGGTATATACGCCATCGGCGACGTCAACGGCCGATGCCAGCTCGCCCATGCCGCCACCGCGCAAGGACGGCACGCACTTGCCCGTCTGCTGGGCAGGGAGAGCCACACGCGCCTCGACATCATCCCCTCTGCCGTATACACGACCCCCGAATGTGCCATGGTTGGTCTCACGGGGGAGCAGTGTGATGCGCAGGGCATCCCACACTCCGACATAAAGGTCACCCTGAGGGGCAACGGGCGTGCCATGACCCTCGGCGAGACCGACGGTCTTGTGAAACTGATATGCTCCGACCCCTTGGCTCCCGGGCCGCAGAGGATACTCGGATGCCACGTGATGGCACCCGAGGCCGACTTGCTTGTGCAGGAGGCCGCAGTGGCCATGGCGGCGGGATTCTCCCCCGCACAGCTTGCCGACACCATACATGCCCACCCCACCCTGTCTGAGGCCATACGCGACGCGGCGGCCATAGCCGCTCCTTGGAGACTCTCATAAGCCGGATAGGTCTAATAGGACAAATAAGTCAGGTAAGGTCTATTAGACCTATCCGGCTTATTTGCCCTATTTTGCAGTCTTCCGCTCTTTTTTGCCCCAATTTATGCTATCTTTGCGGGTGAATACGTTATTATGGATATGGAGACAAGGATGCATTGGGACAGGCTCATCTGCGACAAGCGTTTCGGGTTGGAACATTACCACGACCCGAAGCGCGGGATGCGCAGTGACTTTCAGCGCGATTTTGACCGCCTCGTGTTCTCGTCGCCATTCCGGCGGCTACAGAACAAGACGCAGGTGTTCCCCTTGCCGGGAAGCATATTCGTGCACAACCGACTGACCCACTCTATGGAGGTGGCAAGCGTAGGCCGCTCACTTGCATCGGAAGTGGCTCACGAGCTGCGCGGCAAGTATCAGCCCGAGCCATGGGCGGCAAAGCTCGACGCTATCGGCGAGATTGTCGGAGCGGCATGTCTCGCCCACGACCTCGGCAACCCGCCATTCGGCCATTCGGGCGAGAAAGCCATCTCCACGTTCTTTTCCGAGGGGGCGGGAGCGGTATTGCAGGGACAACTCTCCGACACGCAATGGAATGACCTCGTGCACTTTGAGGGAAACGCCAACGCATTCCGGCTTCTGACCCATCGCTTCAACGGACGCCGTCCGGGGGGCTTTGCCATGACATATTCCACACTCGCCTCGATAGTCAAATACCCGTTTGAGTCATCACTGGCCGGCAACAAAAACAAGTTTGGCTTCTTCTCCTCCGAAAAGGAGGACTTCATCAAGGTCGCCACCGAACTGGGCATGTTGAGCCATCCCGGCCCCAACGGAGAGACCCGCTTCTCCCGCCATCCGCTCGTCTATCTCGTCGAGGCGGCCGATGACATCTGCTATCAGGTGATGGACCTTGAGGACGCCCACAAGCTGCGCATCATCACCACTGCCGAAGTCACCGACCTGTTCAAGGGATTTTTTGACGGGGAGCGGCTAAAGCGCATAGAACATATCCTGTCGACCGTCGACGACCCCAACGAGAAGGTCGCCTACCTGCGGTCGTCGGTCATCGGCACGCTCGTGGGTGAATGCGCCCGCGCGTTTGTCGCCCATGAGGAGGAGATACTCGCGGGACGCTTCAACCGCCCGTTGCTTGAGGTCATCGCACCGCTCCCCCGCGAGGGCTACCGACATTGCTCGGCGATGGCATGGGACAAAATCTACCGCGCCGGCGACGTGGTGGATATAGAGTTGGCCGGTAACCGCATCATCACGTTCCTGCTCGAAAAGCTGATACATGCCGTGCGGTTTCCCGAGCTTAACTACTCGGGGCTGCTGCTGTCAAAGGTGCCCAACCAGTATGACGTGCGCGCATCCGACCTCTTCGGCAAGATACAGGCCGTGCTCGACCATGTGTCGGCCATGACCGACGTATATGCCCTCGACCTCTACCGCAAGCTCAACGGCCTGAGTCTTCCTGCCGTATAGCACAATATCAGAACAACTTATGAAATCAATGCTACAACATACAATCATGCTCGCCATCGCGCTGCTCGCGGCGATTCCCGCGATGGCATATACCGTTGACGAGATACCCAACGTCCACGTTGCCGACCGTACCCGCTACGTCACCAACCCCGACGGCATCATGTCGCCGGCCGCACAGACGCGCGCCGACTCCATCATAGCCGGGATATGGAGGCAGACATCCGCAGAGGTTATCGCCGTGATTGTCAACTCGATAGGCGATGACGACGCCACCGACTTCGCCACACGGCTCTATACAAAGTGGGGCATCGGAAAGGCCGACAACGACAACGGGCTGCTCGTGCTCGTCGTCAAGGACCAGCACAAGGTCGTGTTGCGCACAGGCTACGGCATGGAGGGGGTGATGCCCGACGCCCTAACAGCCCGCGTGTGGCGCAATTACATGATTCCGTCGTTCAGGAACGATGACTACGACCAAGGGATGATTGACGGCCTTACGGAGATAAACCGCATCCTCACTGTGCCCGGCGTGTCGGAGGAACTGAAGTCAAAATATGCCAACGACAGCCGCGCCGCCGGCGCGGGTGGCGCGGATGACCTTTGGAAAATGTATGTCACCTTCGCCGTTGCCATGACCGGTTTTGCCCTCGTGATTCTACTGTGGACCCTATTCTCCACAAGACGCCACAGCGAGTATGACCGCTACCAGTCGCTGTCGCGGCTCAAGACCGCACTTCTCGTGCTGTCGTTTCTGGCCCTGGGAATGCCCTTGCTCCTCTACTTTTTCACGACGTGGCGCATGAAGAGGCTGCGCAACAAGCCCCACCGCTGCATGAACTGCGGCCATGAGATGCGCAAGCTCGACGAGGAGACCGACAACCAATACCTCACGCCCGCACAGGACTTTGAGGAGCGCATCAACTCGGTCGACTATGACGTATGGCTCTGCCCTCAGTGTAATGCCACCGATATACTCCCGTTTGTCAACAAGCAAAGCTCCTACACCGTCTGCAAGCAGTGCGGCGCACGGGCGTGCACCATGAGCGGCGACCATATCCTGCGCCAGGCCACCACCGCCCGCGAGGGGCAGGGAGTGAAAAATTTCACCTGCCGCCACTGCCATGCCGTCACCTCCATACCTTATGTCATCCCGATACTCGCCGCCCCGATCATCATCGGCGGGGGCGGAGGAGGCCGAGGAGGCTTCGGGGGCGGAGACTTCTCTGGCGGCTCATTCGGCGGAGGCATGACGGGCGGCGGCGGCTCCACCGGCAGCTGGTAAAATAATGATTATTGCATTATTGCAGATTTCAACTCCTCCACATACTTCAATGCACGCGAATATAGCTCATCTATCTCCTCGGCTGACACAAAGGTAAAATCGTCATAGTCACTGCTGTGTCGACGGTCAAAAAGTATAGAGAAGTACCGCCCGGCATTTTTAGATACAAGCCCGGTGGATACGAAATACATGCCCAACAACTGTTTTACACCGCTATGAGTCGATGGAGAATATCCATTTTTAAGGAGTAATGCCGATGTCACATAATAGCACGCATAATACAGTCTATTTAATGCGGTGTTGTAGAATCCCTTACTCTGGAGGAAAGGGACTTCATCGAGAGTTTCCAAGGCTCTTGAAAGGCGATAATTCACCAAGGCATCTATTGATTCGGGCGATAAATTTTCTTTCATAGCCTTATACCATCGCGCATTACATTATTATAGAACGGAGTCTTAAAAGGCCTATTTTCCCACTCATGCTTAGGAATAATACGGCAACTAACCAATACGCCGGTGGAAAGCTCTATTTCATAGAGGGGTGCGATGATACGCTCTTCATCGGCATACGATACCCTCTCGCGATTGAGCAACACAAGCAAGTCTATATCGCTATCAGGAGTCGCATCACCACGAGCCTCACTGCCGTAAAGTATCACCTCGGCATTGGGCGCAGTCGTGGCGAAAGCCTGCCGTATCCTGTCTATTATATGTTGCCGTCTCATGGTTTGGTATGATTTATGCAAAAATGCAACTTTATTTTATAACATGCAACAGAACGGGTCAGTTTATTGATCGTTGCTCCGTCACATCTCGGGGAGGAACCTGTCGAGGGTGGCGGCGTCCATGCCTCGGCGTGCGGCGTAGTCGGCACGCTGGTCGGCGCCGATATGGCCGAGGTGGAAGTAGGTGCTGCCGGGGTGGGAGAAGATGTAGCCCGAGGTAGTCGCCACGGGGGACATCGCGCCGTTGGAGGTGACAGTGACGCCCATCGAGGCATAGTCGAGCACCTTGTCGGCAAGGAATATCAGCGACTGGTCGGGTAGCGACGGATAGCCTATGGCGGGACGTATGCCACGGTAATATTGGCGCAGAAGGTTGTCGGGATTATCAAGCGGCTCTGTCTCGTAGCCCCACATCTGCCGGCGCACATAGCGGTGCATCAACTCGGTGGCCGCCTCCACCAGACGGTCGGCGACGCTCTGGTAGAGTATCGCGCTGTAGTCGTCGCCCGTGGACTTGTAGCGGGCAATCATACGCTCTATCGCCTGTCCCGAAGTCACGGCAAACAGCCCTATCCAGTCGGGCAGCACGCCGTCATCCCCTATCGGCTTTATGAAATCGGCAAGCGCGAGACGCGGTTTTCCGTCAGACGACGGTTCCTGTTGGCGCAATGTCGACAGAATGAACTCGGCCTCACCATTGCGGTAGATGATGTCATCGTCGCGCCGGCCCGCCGGCAGCAACGCCACCCGTGCCATAAGCCCGTCAAACGCAGTCTCCCTCTCAAGCCGGTCAAGCGCACGGTTGGCCTCCTTGAAAAGCTGCATGGCCTCGGCAGCCTTGGAACGATGCTCCTCGGGGACGGCGGCAAGCCATTGGGCTCGGCAGTGGTCGCATCCTTCAATACGCGCCAATGACGAGAAAGAGGCATCAAGTTTCCATGCCGCAAAAAATGCTCTCCAGTTTATCATCCGTCGAGCCTCGTTGACACTGAATGCCAGGGTCTCCATTCCCGGATGGGCCGGTATGGCAACCGCAGCATCGCCATACGGCATCGCCTCCTTACGGGCCTCGGCAAGTGACAGCAGCGGACGGTTGTCGCGGTTGTGACGCTCGCGCAGGGCCTGCTGCTCGCGGCGCACCTCGGCGACCGCCTCGTCGCGGCTCTCGGCATTTATCAGCCGCTGAGCCACCACAGGCATCATCGCCGCGTCACGGGTATAGACCACCGGACCACCGTAGCACGGTGCAATCTTCACCGCCGTGTGAAGTGCCGAGGTCGTCGCACCGCCTATCATCAGCGGTATCCTCATCCCCTTTATCTCCATAAGGCGTGCCACGTGGCACATCTCGTCAAGCGACGGGGTTATAAGCCCGCTAAGTCCTATAAAGTCGGCCTTTTCGGCTATGGCACGCTCTATAATATCCTCACCGGGCACCATCACCCCCATGTCAATCATATCATAGCCGTTGCAGTTCATGATGACCGACACTATGTTCTTGCCTATGTCGTGCACATCCCCCTTGACAGTGGCTATAACCATCTTCCCCGCCGACGACGTCCCGGCTGCGGCTTTTTCGCGCTCAATATGTGGAGTGAGCCACGCCACGGCGTGTTTCATTGCCCGCGCGCTCTTGACGACCTGTGGCAGGAACATCTTTCCCTCGCCAAATAGGCGCCCGATACGGTTCATCCCGTCCATAAGTGGGCCGTCAATAACGCCCACCGCCGAGCCTTGCTCGGCCATCGCGGCGTCAAGCCACGCGTCCATCCCCTCGGCATGGCCCTTGACGAGCAGTTGCTCGATATGCTGCGATGCCGTGAGGTTGTCCTCTGACACGCTGACGATCCCGGCTTTCTCTCCGCTGCGGGCAGCCTTCACCTCCTCGGCTATCTCCACAAGCCGTTCAGTCGCGTCAGGCCGGCGGTTGAGCACCACATCCTCTATCGCCTCACGCAGGCGCGGCTCTATGTCATCGACAGGCATGAGCGTGGCGGCATTGACAATGCCCATATCCATTCCCGCCTTTATGGCATGGTAGAGGAACACGGCGTGCATCGCCTCGCGCACATAGTTGTTGCCACGGAACGAGAACGACAGGTTGCTGACGCCGCCGCTCACCTTTGCCCCCGGCAGGTTTTCCTTAATCCATCCGGCAGCCCTGATAAAGTCAGCGGCATAGTTGTCGTGGGCCTCGATACCGGTCGCGACAGCGAGGATATTCGGGTCAAAGATTATATCCTCCCCGGGCACTCCGGCCACCTCGGTCAGCAGGCGGTAAGCACGGCCGCACACTTCGACACGGCGGTCATAAGTATCGGCCTGTCCCTGCTCGTCAAACGCCATAACCACCATGGCCGCACCCATCTCATGAATCTCGCGGGCATGTGCGATAAACTTCTCCTCACCCTCCTTGAGGCTTATCGAATTGACGACAGGACGCCCTTGCACACACTTCAATCCGGCCACAATGGCATCCCACTTCGATGAATCAATCATCAGCGGCACGCGGGCCACATCAGGCTCCACGCCTATGCGGCTGATGAACGATGACAACTCGTGCACGGCATCGAGCATGGCGTCATCCATGTTTATATCCACCACCTGCGCCCCCGCCTCTACCTGGGTGCGGGCTATCTCAACGGCCTCGTCGATGCTCCCCTCCTTTATCAGTCGCAGGAACTTGCGGCTGCCGGCGACATTGCAACGCTCGCCGACATTCATGAAGTTGCGGTCGGCAGAGACCTCGACAGCCTCCAGTCCCGCCAGCGTCAGCAGGGGCTTCCTTACGGGCACGGGACGTGGGGCGACAGCGCGTGTCGCCTCAGCTATGGCAGCGATATGAGCGGGCGTGGTGCCGCAGCATCCCCCCACGATATTCAGCCTGCCATCCCGCAGCATCGGCATCAGTTTGCCCACCATCGTCTCTGGAGTCTCGTCATATTGCCCCATCTCATTGGGGAGTCCGGCGTTGGGGTATGCGCTCACGGCAAACGGGTAGCCCTGAAGGGCCTCAACATGGCGCGCCATCCCGTCGGCCCCGAAGCCGCAGTTGAGTCCAATCGACAGCGGCTCGCCATGAGCGACCGTGGCGACAAACGCCTCCAGAGTCTGCCCCGACAGTGTGCGACCGCTCTCGGTAAGAGTCACAGACAGCATCAATGGCACCCGGCGTCCCAGCCGCTCCATCGCACGACGTGCGGCATATATCGCCGCCTTGGCGTTAAGCCCGTCAAATATCGTCTCTATCAGCAGCGCGTCCACGCCCCCCTCTATCAACGCCTCCATCTGGTCGGTATAGGTCGCGACGAGAGCGTCCCAGTCCACTTTTTCGGCTGTCGGGTCATCAATACCCTGTGACATTGACAACGACTTGCTCGTCGGCCCGATACTACCGGCCACCCAACGCATTTCGCCCGGATGTGCCGCCTCAAACTCCTCGACCGTCATGCGTGCAAGCCGCGCAGAGGCAAGCGCGACTTCCCTCACGGCGTCACCAAGCCCATAGTCGGCAAGAGATACCGAGTTGGAATTAAACGAGTTGGTCTCGATAATGTCAGCTCCCGCGTCAAGATACGCACGGTGTATGCCCCCTATGACATCCGGGCGGGTGATGCACAACAGGTCGTTGCATCCTGCGAGCCGTACCCGGGTATCGGCAAACCGCCCGCCACGGAAATCCTCCTCACGCAATCCCTCGCGCTGTATCATCGTGCCCATCGCCCCGTCAAGCACCAGCACACGCCGCCCCACGGCCTCAACCAATGCCCTCGATCTGTCGCTATACTCCAACTCCGCTATCATTGCCATATCTTTCACTTTTATCTCGTTTCAACAATAATCCTGACGCGATACAGCCTGTCGCGTCACTTGACGTTGCAAATTTACAAAAAACGCGCCTCATTTATTGTATTATGTCATGATTTCAAACAACCCCACTATCGAAATAGTAGAATTCGCTATTGCCATTCCCGACGACAACAGGTAATTTTGTAAAATCATTATGATAATTTGGCATGACACATTACTTTCGTTTTCCCATCATACTGGCTATAGCATCCATTGGCTTGTCCATGACAGCCTACGTGCACGCTGACGCCACAGATGACTATATCGCCGCGTACCATGAAATTGCGACTGAAAATTGCCGGCAATATCGCATCCCTGCATCCATAACCCTTGCACAGGGCATCCTTGAGAGCCAGGTCGGCCGCAGTCCGCTCGCCACCGAGGGCAACAACCACTTCGGCATCAAGTGCGGCTCGCAGTGGACCGCCGCCACGATACATCAGGATGACGACGAGGCCAACGAGTGTTTCCGCAGCTATCCTTCGGCCAAGGACAGCTATGCCGACCACGCCCGTTTCCTCATGAAAAAACGCTATTCATCTCTCTTTGATCTCGACCCGACCGACTACAAAGGGTGGGCCAAGGGGCTGAAAGAGTGCGGTTATGCCACCGACCCCAAATATGCCCACAAACTGATAGACCTCATCGAGCGTTACCGGCTCTACGATTATGACATTTCCACCAAGGCGACCGACGCCTACCGCAAGATGCTTGAGGAGATAATGGCCGAGGATATGGAGCTGCACACCATACGCCGCAAGGACGGCATCTATTATGTCGTGGCCAACGAGGGGGACACCTACAAGGCCATAGCCAACGAGTTAGGGATGAAGGAGAAGCAGCTGCGCCGCTTCAACTCCGCCCCGAAGAAAGCCATCCTCCTCCCCGGCGACATCGTATACCTCCAAGACCCGGCACCAAACGACTGACAAAAATCACAACATACTGTGATTTTAACGCTTTCATATCCTCACATCAGCAAATCCACCTCCAAAATCACAACATATTGCGATTTTAACGCCTCCATGCGCCTCATAACGTACAAAATCAGCTAAAATCACAACATAATAGGATTTTAATATATTATATTTCAGATATTATCTATATATTTGCCTTATGGAGAAAGAACTCGGCTTAAAGATAAGGACACGCCGCAAACTCCTTGGGCTAACGCAACGGGAGCTTTCGGAATATGCGGAGATAAGCATAAACACCCTCACCAAGATAGAGCGCGGGGAGGGCAATCCCACCATTAACGTGCTTATAAAAATACTTGACATCCTCGGTCTGAAACTGACCGCCGATATAATCCCCACACCCAAATCGTAATGAGACAGGCAGCAGTATATATAAACCACCGATATGCAGGGATACTGTCCGAGTTATCCCCGCAGGAATATACGTTCAGGTATGACGACACTTATTTCCGTGACCCGTCAGCCCCCGCCATAAGCCTGACACTCGGCAAGGAGCGACAGGAACACATCTCCCACACGGGACTGTTCCCATTCTTTTTCAATATGCTCTCCGAGGGGCACAATCGGCGGTTACAGTCACGATACCTGCATATCGACGAGAAAGACCACTTTGGAATACTCCTCGCCACCGGAGGACACGACACTCCCGGCGCCATAACCGTGAAACCCATATGACCCCCCGTCCAATCCCGCAGCTCGACAAGTGCCCCTCCCTGCTGAAACCCGGACACTCGACCTATTCTCCCGCAGCACTCCGTATACTGTCGGACGGCAGGGCCATATCGCCATACCTCCCGTATGACAACTTCACCTCCCCCACAGAAGAAGGGGAAAAGGCGACTAAAAACCGCACACGCATGTCACTTTCAGGCGCACAGCCAAAATATTCGATGGTGCGGGACAAGGGTATCTTTCGCCTGGCGGAGGAGGGGGAACAGGGCACATACATACTGAAGCCCAAGCTCGATGACTTCTTTTATCGGAAAAACCTGCAACCCGCAAAAACATAAGCTGGGATTATTAAGCAGGCTCTGAAAAGCATCTTTGATTTTGCACATCACGGATTATGGATTATGGATTATTTGAGGTAACTTTGCATCAGCTATGGACTATCGAATTTACCCACCGGAGGAGCCTGTCGAGGCTCGGATAGGGTTGCCGCTCTCCAAGAGCATCAGCAACCGCGCCCTCATCATAAACGCCCTCACGCAGGGGGCACGCCCCATCACGGCGCTGGCCGCGTGTGACGACACCGACGCCATGGTTGCGGCATTGGACTCCCGCGAAAGCCACATCAACATCGGGGCGGCGGGCACGACCATGCGTTTCCTGACCGCCTATTTCTCCACTCACGAGGGGCGCACCGTCACCCTCGACGGCTCCGAGCGTATGCGCCGCCGCCCCATCGGCCCGCTGGTCGACGCCCTGCGGCAATGTGGCGCGGATATCGAGTACGCCGGCGAGGAGGGGTTTCCCCCGCTGAAGATTCACGGGCGGCATCTCACAGGGGGCGACGTCACCCTACCGGCCACAATCAGCTCACAGTATATCTCGGCGCTGTTGATGATAGCCCCGTTGATGGAGAGCGGCCTGCGGCTGCACCTCACAGGCGAGATAATATCACGCCCCTATATCCTCATGACCCTCTCACTGATGGAGCGATGGGGAGTGGCGGCCGATTTCTCGGACGGCACAATCACTGTACCCGCAGGGTCATACCGCCCCTGCGACTTCACCGTCGAGGCCGACTGGAGCGCGGCATCCTACTGGTATGAGATAGCCGCATTGTCGGCGTCGGAGTTTACCCTGGGGGGACTACAGCATCCGAGCGTGCAAGGAGACAGCCGTGCGGCGACGATATTCGAGGCACTCGGCGTGATTACCTCCTACAATCCCGACAGCGTGTCAATCGCCCCCTCCCCCGACCTCAACGGGCGACTCGACATCGACCTCAGCGAGCAGCCCGATCTCGCGCAGACCATCGTGGTGACATGCTGTATGCTTGGCATACCGTTCCACATCACCGGACTCTCTACCCTACGCATCAAGGAGACCGACCGTCTCGCAGCCCTTGTCACGGAGCTTGGGCGACTGAGCTTCGTCATCGAGGCCGAGCGCGACTGCGAACTGTCGTGGGACGGCTCTCGACGCCCCATCTTCGACGAGACAATCGCCATCTCGACCTACGACGACCACCGCATGGCAATGGCATTTGCCCCCTGCGCCATCTATTTGCCCGGATTGGTCATCAAGGACGTGGAGGTCGTGTCAAAGTCCTATCCCGGCTACTGGAACGACCTGCGTGAAATAGGGTTCACCCTCGAGGACGCTTCAATGCCGCATATCGAAGCCGAAGAAACCGACGACTGATGACCGGCGCACTCATAATACTCGCATTGCTCGTCGCGGTGGGTCTCGTGCTATGGCTCACCCACAAGCCCGACACTCCGCCCGGAGCGTCGTCTCCCGGCTCCGGCAATGCCGCCGATGCCGCCGCGGAGGAGGTATGCTGCGGGATGCATATAACATGCGAGCGCGACTCACTGCTTGCCGCCGTAAGCCCTACAATCGAATATTACGACGATGAGGAGCTGGACGCCTACCGCGGACGCGCCGAGGAGAGTTACACCCCCGCCGAGACCGAGCAATTCCGCGACGTGCTGCTGACATTGCTCCCCCACGACATCGCCGGGTGGGCACGCAGCCTACAGTTGCGCGGCATAACGCTGCCGGCGGCAGTGCGCGACGAGCTGCTGCTCATCGTCTCCGAGGCCCGCGCCGCACAAACCGCCAAAAGATAACCTCATGACCGAACTCCTGCAATACGCATTCTTCCAAAACGCCATCATCGGCATACTCATCATCAGCATCGCCGCCGCCATCATCGGCACATACGTCATGACCCGCCGCATGGTCTTCATCTCGGGGGGCATCACCCATGCCTGCTTCGGGGGACTCGGCCTCGGCTACTACCTTGGCGTCAGCCCCATAGCTATGGCGGCCGCGTTTGCCGTCGCGTCCTCTCTCGGCGTCGAGTGGCTCGCGTCGCGATTCCGCGTGCGCGAGGACTCGGCCATCGCTGTCGTGTGGGCGCTCGGCATGGCCGTCGGCGTCCTGTTTGTGTTCCTAACCCCCGGATATGTGCCTGAGCTGAACTCCTTCCTTTTTGGCAACATACTGACCATCTCCACCTCCGACCTATGGGCATTCGGAGTATTCACAGCTGTATTGCTGCTCTTTTTTGTCCTGTTCTACCGCAAGATTGTGGCATGCGCCTTTGACCGCGACTTCGCAAAGGTGTCGGGGCTGCCCGTGCGTTTCATCTCCTATGCCATGACGGTATTCGTCGCCGTATGCATCGTGCTCACCATACGCCTTGTCGGCATCATGCTGCTCATGTCGATGCTCACGCTGCCGCAGATGATAGCCGAGACATCATGCAGCCGTATGCGGCCGATGATGACCGCCTCGGTCGCCATAGCCATGACGTGCAGCCTCGCCGGCCTGCTCATAGCCGCCGTCATCGACGTGCCCTGCTCGGCGATAATCGTCATCCTGATGGTCGCGGTCTACTTTTCGGCACGTCTCATACGCGCCATGCGCATACGCCGTGCCATGCAATAATCCACCCTTTCCCAACGTTAAAAAAGATAATACTGTCACCCGATACCATCTGTGAGAAAAATCCTGTACATAGTGCTCTCGGCCCTCGTGGCGGCCATGGCGTTCCAGTCATGCTCCACAAGGAAAAACACCGCCGCGTCGCGCGCCTACCAGGCTTTCACGACGCGCTACAACGTCTATTTCAACGGCGACGAGCACTACAAGGAGACCCTCAAGGAGATGGAAAAGACCTACGAGGACGACTATAGCCGCACCCTCATCTTCATGCACCCCGCCGAGGCAAAGGCCGACCCCAAGGCCACGCAGCCCTCGGGCGACTTCACCCGCTCCATCGAGAAGGCGCAGAAAGCCATACAGCTCCACTCAATCAAAAAACGCCCCAAGAAAAAGAGTGGCCGCAACAACGACCCCAAGTACAAGGCATGGCTTAAGCGCGACGAGTACAACCCGTTTCTCCACAACGCATGGATGATGATGGGACGCAGCCAGTTCAACAACGGCGACTTCCTCGGGGCGGCATCGACATTCTACTACACCTCGCGCCACTTCAACTGGCTTCCCGCCACTGTCACCGAGGCCCGGCTGTGGCAGGCACGCAGCTACATATCCATGGGATGGCTCTACGAGGCCGAGAACATCATGCGTCAGGTAAAGGAAGCCGACCTGACAAACGGCACGTTGCGCGGGCTTTACAACTACGTCTACGGAGACCTCTACGTCCACATGCACGAGTATGATAAGGCTGTCCCCTATCTCACCGAAGCGATGGCCCACGCAAAGGGCACGCAGAAAACCCGCATCAGCTTCCTCCTCGGGCAGGTCTACTCGCTCCTCGGGCGCAAACAGGATGCCTATCAGGCATTTGGAAAAGCGGCCAAGGCGAGCGGCGCCCCCTACCGCACACAGTTTAACGCCCGCATCAAGCAGAGCGAGGTCTACCAGGGGGAGAATATAGAGCCTGAGGTCAAAGCGTTGCGCCGCATGACCCGATATGACCGCAACAAGGAATACCTCGACCAGATATATTACGCCATCGGCAACCTGTACCTGTCGCGCCGCGACACGACACGCGCCATCGAAAACTATGAGCTTGCCATCGAAAAAAGCACCCGCAACAATATCGACAAAGCGATAGCCCAGATAACCCTCGGCGAACTGTTCTTCGCCCGACACCGCTATGACAAGGCGCAGCCATGCTACTCCGAGGCAGTGCCACTGCTCCCGGACACCTATCCGGGATACGAACAGCTCAAACGCCGTTCCGACGTGCTCGACGAGCTGGCGGTCTATTCCCAGAATGTCACCCTGCAGGACTCCCTGCTCCGTCTCTCGGCAATGACACCCGAGGAACAGCTTGCCGTGGTCAACAAGATAATCGACGACCTGAAAAAAAAGGAGAAGGAGGAGGCCGAGCGTGCCAAGAAAGAGGAATACCTCGCCCAACAGGAGGCGGCAGGAAACGGCCTGCAGACCGACAAAGCCCCGAACACATTCACCCTTAACACCGATGACTCGTGGTACTTCTACAACAACGCCACCCGCAACGCCGGTCGCACCGACTTCCAGAAGCGTTGGGGCAGCCGCAGGCTTGAGGATGACTGGCGACGCCGCAACAAGTCATCGTTTGACTTCAACGACTTCGAGACCCCGACCGACGACGAGGAATCCGACGAGGAACACCCCGACGAAGCAGAGGCCACGTTGGACAACGGTGAAACAGAGGGCGAGGACAAAGAACTCGCCGCAAAGGAGAATGACCCACATTTCCCCGAATATTACCTCAAGCAGATACCCAAGACTGACCTTGAACGTCTGACATCCAACGATGTCATACAGGAGGGACTGTACAGCATGGGCCTCATCCTCAAGGACAAACTTGAGGATTACCCGTCGGCCAACGACGAGTGGCAGCGGCTGCTGTCGCGCTATCCCGACAACATCTATCGCCTCGATGTATACTACAACCTCTACCTGATGTACACGCGCACGGGGCAGACGGCTCTCGCCGACCGCTACCGCCAGCTAATACTGAGCGACTTTGCCGACTCCAAGTACGGTCAGGCGATGCGCGACCCCGACTACCTCGACAACCTGCGCCGCATGGAGTCGGAGCAGGAACGGCTCTACGAGCGTGCCTATGACGCCTATCTCGACAACCGCAACACACAAGTGCACGCCGCCTACGACGAGATGATGCACAAGTACCCGTTGAGCAAAATCATGCCCAAGTTCATGTTTATCGACGCGCTCGCCTACGTCACCGAAAACAATCCCGACAAGTTCCGCTCAACCCTCAAGGAGCTGCTTGAACGCTACCCCGACACCGACATCACCCCCCTTGCCTCGGCCTATCTCGCGGGTCTCGCCAAGGGACGCAAGCTCAACAGCGGCTCCGGCGGCAACCTGCGCGGCATGATATGGGACATGCGCCTCGGCAACGACTCGACAGCGGTCGCCGAGGGGGACTCAATCGTCTTTGACCTCAACCCCGCCGACCCGCAACTGCTCGTGCTCGCCTACCCCACCGACTCGGTGTCCCCCAACAAGCTGCTCTTTGACATAGCCCGCCACAATTTCACCTCCTACGTGGTCAAGGACTTTGACCTCGAACAGATGAACTTCGGCCGGCTCGGGATGCTTATTATCAAGGGATTTGCCAACCTCGACGAGCTGACCCACTACCGCAAAGTGCTCGACGCCGACGCCGCACTCTCCATCCCGCCGCAGGTGCGCCCCGTCATGATAAGCGCCAAGAACTTTGAACTATTGCTCCAACAGGGACGTTCACTTGAAGAATACTTCCGCTTTGTCAACGAGAGCAACGCCGCAGAGGCGGTGCGCACGGCCATCCCCGACGACATCTACGACACCCTCCCCGAGGAGGAGGCCGCCGAAGGTGAACGCCCTGTCCTCGACGACACGGAACCGGTCGCGCCCAACGCGTCACCTACAGATGTAGGGACGCACCCCGGTGCGTCCGCTACACCAACGGAACCGACACCAACGGAAAACAACGACACCCTGCCGGAGACATCTGCACCTGAATACAACGCAACTCCGGCAAAACCGACTCCGGCTCCGACGGCAAAACCGACATCCCCGGAAACGCCGGAGGCAAAACCGACGGCAAAACCTGCCCCGGCGTCGAAACCGGTCGAAAAGCCCGCGTCGAAACCGGTCGAAAAGGCCGCCGTGCGTCCCGTTCCCCTCCCCTCCTACCCCCAAGGCTCGGAAGGCGACGAGGAAGAGGAATACTAACCCTAAAAACACCGACACGATGAGCACCCACACCATCCTATGGGCCGACGACGAGATAGACCTCCTCAAGCCCCATATAATGTTCCTGAAAAACAAAGGTTATGACGTAGTGACCGTCAACAATGGGCGCGACGCCCTGGAGATGGTGGACAACGGCACATACGACCTCATCATCCTCGACGAGAACATGCCCGGCCTCACAGGGCTTGAGACCTTGTCGCGCATCAAGCAGTCGGCTCCCCACGTCCCGGTCATCATGATTACCAAGAGCGAGGAGGAGAACATCATGAACCAGGCAATCGGCAACAAGATTGCCGACTACCTCATCAAGCCGGTCAATCCCCATCAGATACTCCTCTCCATCAAGAAAAACCTCCACTCCGAGCAGCTCGTCTCGCAGCAGGCCACGTCCGACTACCAGCAGGAGTTTGCCCGCATCACCTCGCTCATCAACGACTCATACACCATAGAGGACTGGTATGAGCTTTACAGCAAGCTCGTGTTCTGGGAGCTGCAGCTCGCCACCGCCGACACCAACATGGACGAACTTCTCGACATGCAGAAGATAGAAGCCAACGCCGCCTTTGCCAAGTGGGTAAAGCGCAACTACGAGAAATGGGTCACCGGCGGCGAACACCCGCTGATGAGCCACGAGCTGTTCAAGACCAAGGTGTTCCCGCTGCTCGACAACGGCGACAAGGTGTTTTTCATCCTCATCGACAACTTCCGTCTCGACCAGTGGCGCGTCGTCAAGCCCATATTGTCGGAATACTTCACCTTTGACGAGGACCTATACTGCTCCATACTCCCCACCGCGACCCAATATGCACGCAACGCCATCTTCTCGGGGCTTATGCCGTTGCAGATAGCCCGCATGTTCCCCGACCTGTGGGTCGACGAGGAGTCGGAGGAGGGTAAAAACCTCAACGAGTCACCCCTCATCGCCACGCAGTTTGAGCGTTACCGCCGCCGCTGCCGCTTCTCATACAATAAAATCAACGACTCCGTGGCGGGCGAGAAGTTCCTTCAGAATTTCTCCAACCTTGCCGACAACGACCTTAACGTCGTGGTGCTCAACTTTGTCGACATGCTCTCCCATGCCCGCACCGAGTCAAAGATGATACGCGAACTGGCGTCCAACAATGCCGCCTACCGCTCGCTCACCGAGTCGTGGTTTCGCCACTCGACAGCCATCGAGCTGTTCCGACGCATCGCCGAGAAAGGCTACAAGATAGTCCTTACAACCGACCACGGCTCAATCCGCGTCGACAACCCGATAAAGGTCGTGGGCGACCGCAACACCAACACCAACCTCCGCTACAAAGTGGGCAAATCCCTGAGCTACAATCCCAAGCAGGTCTACGAGATAAAGAAGCCCGAGCTTTACGGCCTCCCCTCCCCCAACGTCTCCTCGACCTATGTCTTCGCCTCAGGCCGCGACTTCTTCGCCTATCCCAACAACTACAACTACTACGTCCAGTACTACACCGACACATTCCAGCACGGCGGCATCTCCCTGGAGGAAATGATAGTCCCCATCATCACCCTCTCCCCCAAATAAGCCCCCGTCCAATAAATTTCATCGCTTTCAATTAAGACAACTGAGACACCCACCTATCGGTAATTTTTATGCCCACGCCGCTATCATTTTATAAATTAATGACTACTTTTGTGTAAACAAGAGATTTTCCCGATATGGAAACGACAATCACTATACACTCCTTAGGGGAGATTGACGAGGCGGCACGCAAGTTTGTCGAGCAGATGGACGACGAGACCGTCTATGCCTTCTACGGGCCGATGGGCGCGGGCAAAACGACATTTATCAACGCCCTGTGCCGTGCACTTGGCGTCAACGAGGACCCGACAAGCTCGCCGTCATTCTCCATCATCAACGAGTACCGCTCCGACACGACTGCCGAACTAATCTACCACTTTGACCTATACCGCCTTGAGTCGATAGACGAGGCTTTCGACATCGGAGTGGAGGACTACTTCGACTCCGGGGCTCTCTGCCTGCTTGAATGGCCAGAACGCATCGAGGATATACTCCCGGATGACACGGTGAAGGTCAACATCGAGCTTCTCGATGACGACTCGCGCCGTCTGACGGTCAGCACCCCTGCCTAATGACACGACCGCAGTTCATCAGGCTCGACTCCGTCCCGTCGACCAACTCCTACCTTGCCGGCATAGCCGCCACATCGCCCCACGGTACAGTAGTGAGTGCAGACGAGCAGACCCAGGGACGCGGCCAGCGCGGCAACTCCTGGGAGTCGGAGCCGGGCAAGAACCTCACATTCTCCATGCTGCTCCATCCCGTGCACATCGATGCCCGCGAGCAGTTTGCCATCTCCGAGGCGATATCGGTGGCTATCGTCGAAGTGCTTAAACAGCATATATCCGACATGCCAGTAGCCATCAAGTGGCCCAACGACATCTATGTCGGCGACCGCAAGATATGCGGCATACTCATCGAGAACTCCCTCACCGGCACCGTAATATCCGGCTCCATTGCCGGTATAGGCATAAACGTCAATCAGGTCGAGTTCCGCTCCGATGCCCCCAATCCCGTCTCATTGCTGAATGTCACAGGCTCGGAGACCGAGCTCGACGCCCTACTCATAGAGGTGTGCTGCGAGATACTATCAACGTTTGACACCCTGTGCCGCCGCTCGATGCTCCACCATCTGCATCGCCGCTACCTGTCGATGATGTGGCGTGCCGACGGCTATCACCCCTACACCGACACGGCCACCGGCACACGGTTCTCGGCTATGATAGCCGACGTGTTGCCCGACGGCACTCTACAGCTCGTGGACACCGACGGCCTCCACCGCTCCTACGCCTTCAAGGAGGTCGCCGCGATATTGTGATATTGCAAAGTAGGGTCGCGACCTGTCGCGACCGCATGTATGAAAAATTGACAACCAACATATTCACAGTCGCGACAGGTCGCGAACCTACATTAACAAACGACGATGACCCAAGATTTCAACACCGATGAGCGGCAACGCTATGCCCGCCACTTTGCCCTGCCCGAGATAGGCGTGGAGGGACAGCGACGCCTCCGCGACGGCTCGGTGCTCGTGGTGGGCGCCGGAGGCCTCGGGTCGCCCGTGCTGCTCTATCTCGCCGCCGCCGGCGTGGGACACATTGGCGTGATTGACGGCGACCGCCTCGACTACTCCAACCTCCAGCGGCAGGTAATCCACACCACCGCCGCCTTGGGAGAGCCAAAAGCCATCTCGGCAGCGCAGGCGATGCACGCGCTCAACCCCAACATCCGCGTCACCCCTTACGTTGAGTTCCTGTCAGCCGAAAATGCCGACAAGATACTGTCCCGCTACGATTTTGTGGTCGATGCGACCGACAACCTGAGCGCCAAGTTCCTCATCAACGACCTGTGCGTCAAGGCCGGAATGCCATTCAACCATGGGGCGATATCACGGTTTGCCGGACACACGATGACCGTCGTCCCCGGCGCGGCATGCTACCGCTGCCTCATCCCGGACGCCGAGCAGCCCGACGAGTCGCCTGCCGGCCCCCTCGGCGCGATACCCGGCATCATCGGCTCGATGCAGGCCGTCGAGGCCATCAAGTACCTCACCGGCATCGGACGGCTGCTCACCAACCGCCTCCTCACTTTCGACGCCCTGACAATGACAAGCCACCTAATCAACGTGCCGCCTAACCCCAACTGTCCGATGCATAATGCATGATTGAGCGCCATTTCCGACGCCCACTCATAGCCCCTCCGCCCCCTGGGAACCAAAATTATGAATTATGCATTATGAATTATGCATTATTTAAGGTAACTTTGCAGCGGGCAAAGGATAGCCCTACGAAAAATTGAAATAATGGGAACTGACGAAAGACATGTACAAGCCATGACGGCAACCGTCGACGAGCTGTCGCAGACTTCAAGCCTCGGCAACATGTGCCATATGCGCTGGCGCGGCGAGCCGCTGCCGTCGGACGCGGCCATACGCGAGATTGTATCACTCTCGCGGGCTGTCATATTCCCCGGATTTTTCGGCGACAGCGACGTCAACCGCTTCAATATCCGCTACCATATGGGCATCAAGGTCGAGAAACTCTACGAAGTGCTTGTCGACCAGATTATAGCCGGCCTGTGCCTCGGCGCGTCCGGCTCATGCCATTCCGACGTCACGGAGCTTGCCGCCATTGCACGCGAAAAAGCCGAGAGTTTCATCTCGCGGCTTCCCGAACTGCGGCGCGTGCTCTACACCGACGTGCTCGCCACCTACAACGGCGACCCCGCCGCCGTCTCCAACGAGGAGGTCATCTACTGCTACCCGGCGATACGCGCCATCTCCAACTACCGCATCGCCCACGAGCTTGTCAAGCTCGATGTCCCCGTCATCCCCCGCATGATTTCCGAGCAGGCCCATAGCGAGACCGGCATCGACATCCACCCTGCCGCCACGATAGGCCACTCGTTCACCATCGACCACGGCACAGGCGTAGTGGTGGGCGCCACCGCCATCATCGGCAACAACGTCAAGATATACCAGGGCGTAACGCTCGGGGCAAAAAGCTTTGACCTCGACGAGAACAACAACCCCATCAAGGGGATACCGCGTCACCCCATCATCGGCGACAACGTCATCATCTACTCCAACACCTCCATCCTCGGCCGCATCACCGTGGGCCGCAATGCCGTCATAGGCGGTAACATATGGGTCACCGAAAACGTCGCCGAAGGGGAGAAACTCGTTCAGGCAAAAGCCGACAACATATTGAGATTCAAACAATAACGCACATATCACCCGCACAATGAACCCCCAATTTGAAATGGTGGCCAAGACCTTCAAAGGGCTTGAAGATGTCCTGGCACAAGAACTTATCGACCTCGGAGCATCCAACGTGGAGCCGGGTCTGCGCATGGTCTCCTTCGAAGGTGACATTGAGATGATGTACCGCGCCAACCTGTGCTGCCGCACGGCCCTGCGCATACTCAAGCCCATCTACAAGTTCATCGCCGCAGACTCCGACGCGCTCTACGACATGGTCAAGGAGTTTGACTGGACCCAAGTGCTCTCGCTCGACAAGACATTTGCCCTCGAGACGACGGTCAACTCCGACGAGTTCACCCACTCGCGGTTTGTCACCTACCGCGTCAAGGACGCCATCGTCGACCACTTCAAGGACAAGTTCGGCCCCGACAAGCGTCCCGGCGTGCGTCAGGATGCCGACATACTCATCAACGTGCACATCTCGGGCGACCGCGTCACCCTGTCGCTCGACTCGTCAGGCGAGCCGCTCTACCGTCGCGGCTACCGCGTCGCTCAGACCGACGCCCCCATCAACGAGGTACTTGCCGCCGGCATCATCCTCAAGACAGGCTGGCGCGGCGACACCCCGCTGATCGACCCGATGTGCGGTTCAGGCACATTCCTCATCGAGGCCGCGCTCATAGCCGCCAATATCAATCCGGGGGTCTATCGCAAGGGGTTTGCCTTCGAGCAGTGGCCCGACTTTGACGCCGAGCTGCTCGACAGCCTCTACAACGATGACTCGGCCGAGCGCGAGCCGCTCCACAGGATATACGGCGCCGACATCTCCCCAAAGGCCATAGCCATCGCGCAGGCCAACGCCAAGCAGGCAGGCGTCGCCAAATACATAGACTTCGAGATACGCCCCATCGCCAAGTGGGAGGAAGCCCCCGAGCCGGCAGGCGTCCTCGTCACCAATCCCCCCTACGGCGAGCGCATCAGCGTCGACGACATGGACGAGCTGTACTCCACCATCGGCTCGCGGCTCAAGCATGTGTTCCAAGGATGGCACGCATGGATTATCGCCCCGGCCAACGACTGCCTGAAGCGCATCGGGCTCACCCCGTCGATAAAGGAGCCACTGCTAAACGGCTCCATAGAGTGTGAGTTGCGCGAGTATGTCATCTTCGAGGGCGAATACAACGCCTTCCGACGCGAGGGAGGCTCAATCAAGAATCAGGCACGCGCCGACAAGACCGACAAGCAGCGTCCCCGCCGCATGAGCGACCGCGAGTGGAAAGACGATGCCCGCCGCAAAGGTTTCGGAGGCAAGGAGGCACGCGATGACCGACGCCGTGGCTACGGCGACCGCGACGAGCGGCGAGGCAAGTTTGACCGCGACCGCTCGTTCCGCGACAAGACATTCGGCGACCGTGACAACCGCCGGGGCAAGTTTGACCGCGATGGCCGTCAGGGAGGGCGATTTGACCGCGACAACCGCCGCTCCCCGCTCGAGGAACGCTACCACAGCGACCGCCGCCGCTTCAACGACACCCCACGCGACAACGACGCAGACTCGGCACTCGCCATCGGACGCAAGCGCAACGAGCACGCCCTCAAGTCCATCGCCGGCCGCCAACCCTCCCTCCCGCCGACCGACGGCCGCATCATGCGCTCACGCGGATGGAAGAAAAACGGCCCCAAACCCACCGACGACACCCCCGCCGAGGACGCATAACTCCCGCATACCGGCACATATACGTATAGTGGTTGGGTAAATGTAGGGTCGCGACCTGCCGCGACCGCAAAATAGGCGCATCCTAATTTGCACACTTTTCGCACACTGATTTTTTATGCCTCAACGCTCATCCATGATTAACTTTGCCAAAAAGTTCAAAAGGATGAAAACGAGGATAACCGCGACAATTAAACATCTTACTACACTTATCGCAATGAGCCTGTTTTTCCCACAGGCTCATTCATTTGTCCTACATGTCTCGGGCAATGACAATAAAGCGGTCGCTAATGCAATAGTATGCGCATCCGACCGCTTTTGGTATACCGACAGTCTTGGGTATGCGAGTATCAATACAGCACCTTCATCCAGATGCAGGCTAAACATCCGGCATGTAACTTACGAGCCTTTAGATACTGTCATCGCGTCAGAATACGGAGCAGACACCATCCCTGTCACATTGGCATTTGGCCTCCATCCCCTAAAAGAAGTGACAGTATCCAATCGTACCCCTATGCAATGGGTAGGGGATGCAATAGCTAAAATCCCGGGGCATTATCATATCCCCCTGGAATCCGGTGTTTCCTACAACTCTACCATTCACATGACCGGACAAGACCAAGTTCCCCTAATCCAATATTCGGGCAAACTCAACATTAGGATGAAGAATAAGGAAATGTACGTTTCCAATGACCCCGAACAAATGCATGTCTCGCCGAATGCAGGAGAGCATATCTACACGGTTAAACCCCACGAGATAACGGACATAATGGGGCTACGTAACCATTCAATCATACGGGACTACAAACGGTACACCTACGACAATCTTGAATGGATTTCATACCGTGGAGCCGATGCCGTAAAAATCGGATTCACACGAACAAAAAAGGGAATCACACAAGAGGGATACCTCATCATCGGCATCGAGGATATGGCCATAATGCACATAAGCTATACCATCTCTCCGATAAAAGACTGGATTGGCGAAAAGACACGCCGAGGATTCACCAAGACATCGCTCAACGGCTACTACATAGCATCTGAATTTGGCAAAGACACAACGGGAAAATACACCTGTGTCGGCGGCACAAAAAAGATAGTCCTGTCAATGAAGACCGGCAAAACCACCGTCGCCACCTCCCTTCAAGTAAATCTTGCCGCGACACCCTTCCATGACCTATACCCAAATTGGCGTCCTCTGAAAATGCTCATCCCGTATGAACTATAGCTTTCTTACTGCATTCAGCGTTTGTCAAATCGAGAGTATAAAATTATCCCAATCCCCCGGTATCCCGACCTTTCCAAACACTTTCTTATACAGCCGGCGTCTTGCCGAAGAAACAGCCTCCTTGCTATGGTTGGTCAACAGAGCAATATCACTGGGGACGAAGCCAAGTTTTGTCAAAAAAGAGATTTTACGCTCAAAATCGCTCAATTGTATCGGCAATTCATCAAGCATGGGGATGAAATTCGGGTATGACATCCTTATTTCCTCCACCATCCTATCCCACATATCCTCGCGCATACGCACTGTACTCTTTCCTTTCAGCATCCGAGATATAGACTTGACTATTTCGGATTGTGAGACATGAGCTTTAATCGCCTCCTTATATCTTATTTCTTCCCGTGCTCTCTCCGTAGCATTAAGAAGCAAAATACGTTGATGTTCCACCTGTAGTTTTAGTTGCTTGTTGAGCCGATCGGAACTTTCCAATTTTTGGTTCATCAATGCTATTTTGCGAGAATTTTCCGAGATATATTCTTCACTACGTTGATATATCTTCTTTTTTAATTTTTGTTCAGCCTTTAACCTGACCCTCAACCTAAAGTTTTTTGCCACATTATAACGCCACACACCGATTGCAGTCACGGACAAAAGTACGACAATTGACAAGAGTACTACTATTGTCATTTTGCGTTTTTGGTTCTCAATCATCAAATTGATATTTTCTTTTTCGTGCAGGGAATAGTCATACAGGGCACTGATATGGCGTATATTCTCAGCGTCACGTTGCCTATCGATAGAGTCACGCAACAGAATGTAGGCATCCAAATGCGGTATGGCGACCCGGGGAAGAGAGTCTTGTATCGCAATCCATGCCAACCTTGCGTGGGATGTCATTTGTTGGGATAGCGAACCGTGGCCAATCAGATAGTTGGAGTATGCAATTAATGAATCACGATTATCCTGTCCCCAATGATATAGAGCCAATAGGCTTGCCCTCGTATTGTTGTAATAGTGCTTGTCTTCTTTTGGAACGCTGTCCAACATGGCAAGCCCCGTTGCATAATTTCCGTTCCACATGTATACCGCCGACAGTTGCCGATAACAATCCCCGACACAAGTTGAATCACCAATGCTCCTCGCCACACCCAATGCATCCCTCAATTCTGCAATTGCTTCGTCATATTGCCCCCTACAGATATAGATGTGACCTATCGCAGACATATCCATGACCGCGCTGATGCTATCGCATTGCACCAACGAATGTCTGACAGCTTCTTCAAAAGCGTTTTGCGCCAAGTCATAAAGACGCTGTTCCGTATATAATTGTCCTATTTGACTACATATAAGGCTTTCCATATCCTCTGCGTCCAACTCCTCCGCCACTTCCAATGCCTGTTGCAGGTAACGCAATGCACGGGGCGAATCCCCCATATCTCGATACACACGTCCGCCATAATAAAGAGCAGTCATCACCAGCCTCTTGTTCCTGCTATTCCGATAGTGGCCTATAATCTCCAAAATCACGCTGTCGGAAGTGTGCGATATATGCATTTTATCGTCGCACTTTATCTGCAACAGCCGCATATAATTCTTATCCTCCTTTGACAATGACTTGATGTTATTTCTCATGGAGTCGAGCATAGCGTGTGCCCTCGCCGGCTCTTTGTCGGCGATAATGCATATCTCGTCAAGTTCCCGATTGACAGAATCAGTACCGCACGCCGACAAGCCTAAAACCGCTATCAATATAACCAACAAGGATACTTTCGCCATAACTATAATTCATATTCTCATTCCATTCTAAAAATGATTGAAGCCATCACCAACGTGGCAATAGCTCCAATCAACATTTGCTAAATCTCTGTTATGATTTTTTATAAGACACATAACACCATACGAGATTTTGAGGGTTACAGGGCACATTATTATAATAACGGCAGACTTATAACGCTACTAACCAACGTCATTAATCCTACTAATTTTTTGTTACTGTAAAATTCCATATTATTTTATTTGTTAACGGTAATCCCTTATAGATGCCTTTACGCGACTCGTCATAACCAATATAGCGGAATGCTGTCTCAAACATCTTATACGGGGTGCGATAGACTCCTCCGGGAATAAAAAACCTATCTGAGGTCACCGAAGTATATCCAACGTTATCAAAAGGCTTCCGAGGAACGTAATCCATCTCTTCCAAACGTGGCACGTATGCAACATATTTAATTGTAGCACAGTAGTATATACGTCCAGGAATCAGCCCATATTTCTTTGCCCACTCGCCGAATATCGCCTTCTCCCACCATCCGATAAACTTATCATCAAACCCCTCTATGGAATAATCGACACCCGCCTCATAAGGTCCGACATTGTTTGTCAGGCATGAATACATCGTGGGAAAGTCAAACGTGAACGCCAGGCAAAAAGCCTCCTCATCATCATAATGCATCACCCTATCCGTAGACAGATATACCTCCCTACCGTCAAGCATTACAATTCCCGGTTCCCTGTCTTTCCCACAGGAAGCAAGAGTACAGACGATGCTTGCCAGAAAGCATATCTTAAAATATTTTACTCTATATAACATTCTCAATGTCAATCGTTAGAATTTATTACCCTAAATTCTTCACAGGAGACTGTCACAGAATCTTGAGGCGGGATTATAATCGGCTTTTTGGGCAATCGCCTATGCCAAGAGGGCCAATCCTCGGGGCTTCCGCTACTTGTTGCCGGTTTTTCTTCGCTCCGGCCTATCATATAAGCGCTAAAGATTAATGCGATACAAATTAAACTTTTTGCCATTACTACAAAGTTTTTAGGCAAAAATACATGCATATTTCTCCCCCGGCATAAAAATGCAGTGTGCATTTAGTGTGCAATTCCCCGACGAGTGTGCAAAAAGTGTGCAAGTCGCCATAGGGGCGACTTGCACACTACGTGTCTCATACTTTGGTTTATCTCCCGGCGTATGGTGTTGGCGGGGTCGGGGAAAAGTGCTATCTTTGCGGCAATAAACCACAGACACTTACGATATGATGAACATCCTTTTGCTCGGCTCGGGCGGACGTGAAGCCGCCCTCGCATGGAAAATCTCCCAGTCGCCGCTGCTCGGCACGCTCTACATCGCTCCCGGCAACGGCGGCAGCGACAAGTACGGGACACCCGTGGCGTTGTCGCCGCTCGACTTCCCCGCCATCAAGGCGTTTGCCGAGCAAAACGATGTCAGGATGATTGTCGTAGGTCCTGAAGATCCGCTCGTCAAGGGTATTTACGACTATTTCCAAGGCTCCGACATCCTCGTGGTCGGCCCGTCAAAGGCCGGGGCGCAGCTTGAGGGGAGCAAGGACTTCGCCAAGCAGTTTATGGTGCGCCACGGCATCCCGACGGCCCGCTACCGCAGCTTCACCGCCGACACTATCGAGGAAGGCTACCGCTTCCTCGAGGAGCTGCAGGCCCCCTACGTGCTCAAGGCCGACGGTCTCGCCGCCGGCAAGGGAGTGCTGATAATCAACGACCTCGACGAGGCCAAGGCCGCGTTAAAGGAGATGCTCGGAGGCATGTTTGGCGCGTCGTCGGCCACGGTAGTCATCGAGGAGTTCCTGTCGGGCATCGAGTGCTCGGTGTTTGTGCTAAGCGACGGCACCGACTTCCGCGTGCTCCCCGTCGCCAAGGACTACAAGCGCATAGGCGAGGGTGACACGGGTCTCAACACCGGCGGCATGGGCGCGGTAAGCCCCGTCCCGTTTGCCGACGAGACGTTCATGGACAAGGTGCGCCGCCAGATTATCGAGCCGACCGTCATGGGGCTTGCCGAGGAGGGCATCACCTATCGCGGGTTCATATTCCTCGGACTTATCAATGTCGGAGGCGAGCCTAAGGTCATCGAATACAACGTGCGCATGGGCGACCCCGAGACCGAGGCTGTGATGCTGCGCATAGCCGATGACCTCGTGCCGCTGATGGAAGCCGCCGCACGCGGCAACCTCGACGGACTCGACCTGCGCCACGACCCCCGCACGGCAGTGACCGTGATGATGGTGTCGGGCGGCTACCCGGGCGACTACGAGAAGGGCAAGGAGATAACCGTCGATGGCGAAATCACCGACAGCATCCCGTTCCATGCCGGCACGCGACGCGACGCCGAGGGACGTCTCGTCACCAACGGAGGCCGTGTCATCGCGGTAAGCTCCTACGGCGACTCCATCGCCGACGCGCTTGCCCGCAGCTATGCCTCCATCGACCGCATCCACTGGGACGGCGCATATTGGCGCCGTGACATCGGCCGCGACCTGATGGCCCTCGAATAGGACATTGTTCAAAGTGCAGAGTGCACAGTTGCCCGATAGGGCCGATATGTCAAATAGGGCCTATAATGCTTATTAGACTTATCAGGCTTATTGGACTTATTCTCCCTCCTCCCGTCGCCGATGAATTATGAGTTAAACAAATTTCTAAGCTCACGATACGCGCTGCTGCTCATGATGGCTATTGCCGTCATGGCGGCAGTCGCCGCCTACCTGCATGGCGATGTCGTCCCCATAACGGGGGCCAAGGGACTGGGGTTGCCGTCGGCCAACGAGTGGCTGCACCCGGGGATGCTCTCGCTTGGCGTCAACCTCGCGCTCAACATCGGCATCGCGTGCCTGCTGGTGCTCATCAACAAGAGTTTCAACATACTGCGCAACCTCACCGTCCTGTTTTCCACCATCTTCATGGTGATGCAGACGGCCACGCCTTCGGTCATCGGGCAGTTCTATGGCGGCACGCTGCTGTGTATTGTCAACCTGCTGGCGATGTGCCTGCTGTTCTCGACTTTCGGCAAGCGTCAACCCGACCGCCGCAACATCTTTCTCGTGTTTTTCATGCTGAGCCTCGGCACGCTGACACAGTATGCCTATGCGCTCTACATCCCCGTGTTTCTCATCGGATGCGTGCAGATGCGGTGCCTGTCGTTCAAGGGATTCCTTGCCGCCATGATAGGGGTCGTTACCCCGGTGTGGATACTGTGGGGGCTGGGCGTAATAGACTTTCACAACGTTGCGTTGCCGCAGTTTGTCTCCATATTCAGCGCCCTCAACCGCCACGAGGCAGCGCAGCTGATAGCCACGGTCGCACTCACCATCTCGCTGACGATAGGATTTGGCGCGCTCAACTTCATCAAGATATACAGCTACAACTCACGCGCCCGCGCCTACAACGGCTTTATAGGCATCATGGCACTCGCCACAATGGCCTTTGCCGTCGCCGACTACACCAACACCGCCATCTATATCCCGATGCTTAACACCTGCGCCGCCTTCCAGGCCGCCCACTTCTTCACCATCAACCGCTGGCGTCGCGCCTATATCCCCGTCCTCACGCTCATCGCCGCCTACCTGGCGCTTTACGTATGGGCGCTCTACGCCTGACCCCCCACGACATCCATCCTGCGGCATTGCGATATTTTAAGACGCGGGATTATGCATTGTGGATTATTTGAGGTAACTTTGCAACCTGTAATGGAATGGCGTGGCGAGGGAGCCTACGGCCAACCGCATGGAAACATCGATGAAAAGATACAACATTATCAACAACTCGCTCGGATGGCTGATGTTTGTCATATCGGCAGTCACCTACCTGCTCACACTTGAGCCGACAGCGAGCTTCTGGGACTGCCCCGAGTTCATTTCACAAGGCTACAAGCTCGAAGTGGGGCATCCGCCGGGCAACCCGATATTCATGCTCGCGGCGAGATTTTTTGTCAATTTCGCCCCCGACGCCTCACATGTGGCATTGGCCGTCAACGCCATGTCGGCATTGTTGAGCGCGGCCACTATCCTATTGCTGTTCTGGACGATAACCCACCTTGTGAGACGCCTCGTGGTCGCCGACGACGCCACGACGGTCTCCCCCGCGCGGATGCTCGCCATCTTTGGGTCGGGCATAGTGGGGGCATTGGCCTACACGTGGAGCGACACATTCTGGTTTTCGGCCGTCGAGGGCGAGGTCTACGCCTTCTCCTCATTCTGCACCGCACTGGTGTTCTGGCTGATACTCAAGTGGGAAAACCGCGCCGACCAGCCGCACAGCGACCGTTACCTTATCCTGATAGCCTATGTCATCGGCATATCCATCGCCGTCCACCTGCTCAACCTGCTCTGCATCCCCGCCATCGTGCTGGTGTTCTACTACCGCAAGTATAAGGACACGACCGCCAAAGGCTCGTTGATAGCCCTCGGCGTGTCGTTTGTCATCGTGGGGCTTATCCTCTACGGACTCGTGCCGGGCTTCATCGAGGTGGCAGGATGGATGGAGCTGCTGTGTGTCAACACCCTCGGCATGAGCTTCAACATGGGCGTGCTCATATACTTCATCCTCGCCCTGGGCATCTTCATCTGGGCCATCGCCGAGCTTTACCGCCAGCGCAACCCGTTGATGATAAAGGTGTCGTTTATCCTCGCAGTCATCATCTCCGGCATCCCGTTCATCGGCGACGGTTGGGTCATTCCCGCCGTCATCATCGCGGGTCTCATCGCCTATTTCTTCATATGGGGCAAGAAAATCCCCGTGCGCATCCTCAGCATAGCCGCCATCAGCATCCTCGTGATATTTATCGGCTACTCATCCTATGCCCTTCTGCTCATCCGCTCGTCGGCCAACCCGCCGATGAACCAGAACGGACCCGACAACGTGTTCTCGCTGTCATCCTACCTCAACCGCGAGCAGTATGGCGAGCGTCCGCTCCTCTATGGCCGCACCATCAACTCCAGCATACTCTACCGCGTCGACGCCTCGGGCCTCCCCAAGGCCATCGTCAAGGAGGGGAAGACCCTCTACAGCAAGGCCGTCAAGGAGAACCCCAATGATCCCGACCGCTACGAGGCCACGGGCCACAAGACCGACTATGAGATGACCCCGGAGCTAAACATGCTCTTCCCGCGCATGTACGACGGCCGCCATGCCGCCGCCTACGCCTCGTGGACCGGCATGACAGGCACCCCCGTGGAGTCGACAATCTATGTCGATGAAAACGGCAACGCGCTGCAAAAGGACTGGAAGACCAAGCCCACGTTCCTTGAAAACATGCGCTTCTTCCTCGGCTACCAGCTCACGCATATGTATTGGCGATACTTCATGTGGAACTTCGCCGGACGTCAGAACGATATCCAGGGCAACGGCGAGCCTAACCACGGCAACTGGATCTCGGGCATACCCCTCATCGACACTCCGCGTCTCGGCGACCAGTCGCTCCTCCCCGACGACCTCGGCAAGGGCAACAAGGGGCACAATGTCTTCTACATGCTGCCGCTCATACTCGGCATCATCGGCCTCATATGGCAGGCATTCTCCTCCAAGCGCGGCATCGAGCAGTTCTGGGTGGTGTTCTTCCTCTTCTTCATGACAGGCATCGCCATAGTGCTCTACCTCAACCAGACCCCCACACAGCCCCGCGAGCGCGACTACGCCTTTGCCGGGTCGTTCTACGCCTTTGCGATATGGATTGGCATGGGTGTCGCCGGACTGTGGCGTCTCGCCCTCATGGCGATGAAAAAGGACGCCACGCCCTCCACATCGGGCAATGCCGATGCAGGGACCGACAACGACAACCGCCACTCGACGCTTGCCGCCGCCATCGCCTGCGTGCTCGGCGTCATCGTGCCGCTGCAGATGGTGTCGCAGACATGGGACGACCACGACCGCTCGGGACGCTACGCCGCCCGTGACTTCGGCATGAATTACCTGTCGAGCCTCGACGAGAACGCCATCATATTCACCAACGGCGACAACGACACCTTCCCCCTTTGGTACGCACAGGAGGTCGAGGGATTCCGCACCGACGTCCGTGTGGTCAACCTCAGCTATCTGACGACCGACTGGTATGCCAACCAGATGCGCTACCCGACCTACAACGCCCCTGCCATCCCGATGCTCGCCGAGCCGATGGACTACGCCTACGACAAGCGCCAGTTCAACTACTTCCTCCACCCCGACTCCACCAAGGTCAACGCCCTTGCCGCGCTCAAGCAGGTATATGACCCGTCGGCAACCGACAACGACTGGCATCTGCCCGAGTTCCGCTACCCCAACATGTATATCCCCGTCGACAAGGAGGCAGTCCTGAAGGCCGGGCGTGTCACCCCCGCCGAGATGCCGGCTGTCGCCGAGTACATTGACGTCAACATGCTTGCCGACGAGCCTACCATGCGCGAGGGGGGCATGTCACTGAGCAAGATACTGTCGCTCGACTTCATAGCCACCAATGCCGCCAACGGCTGGCAACGCCCCATCTACTTTGCCATGACCGTCCCCGACGACTACTATCTCGGCCTCTCCCCCTATCTGCGCCACACGGGCCTCGCCTACGAGGTGTCACCCATACGTCAGGCAGGGTATGACGGCTACTCGGTGGGCATCGACACCGACCGCATGTATGACAACGTGGTAAACAAGTTCCGCTGGGGCGGTCTCGACGCCACCAAGAGCGCCGACGACATATACCTCGACGAGACAGTGCGCCGCATGGTGACAACCAACCGCAGCGCGATGCTTGATCTCGCCACGGCACTTTACAACGAGGGTGTGGCAGCCGAATTGCGCGCCGACTCGGCCTCGGTAGAGGAGACGCAGCGGCTGAAGGCGTTTGCCGCCGACCGCTACCAGCGCACCCGCACCGTGCTCGACCTAATACTAACCAAGCTACCCGCCCACGCATCCCCCTATTCAGTGCAGATAGGCCACAATATCGCCGATCTCTACCTGCGCCTCGGCGAGGTGACAGCCAACAAGGGGGACCGCCAAAAGGCCCTGACGCTGCTTGAGAGCGAGATACGCCGCTACGGCCAGTATGTACGCTACTACCAGAGCCTGAGTCCCGCCCGTTACGCGTCGCTGCAGCGCACCGACCAGTATATCAACGACACCTACCTGCTTGCCCTCGTGCAGCTCTATGCCGACGGCGGCGGTGACGCCGAGAAACTACTTGGCGAGCTTGAGGCGTCGGGAGTCAATTTTGCCCCCTACCTGCGCCGCCAGCAGGCCGCTGCCGACGCGCAGTAGGCCACACCGCAGATAACCGTCCACCACACAGCACATGTTTATCGAGCAACCACCATTGCTATACCGCCTCCTCTTCCCGGAGGCGGTGTGGCGTATAAAGCGCAAGCGGCGCAAGGTCGTCTACCTGACCTTTGACGACGGCCCGATACCCGAGGTGACGCCGTGGGTGCTTGATGTGCTCGACCGCTACGGGGTCAAGGCGACTTTCTTCCTCGTGGGCGACAACGTGCGCCGTAATCCCGGCCTGTTTGAGGAGATAAAGCGGCGCGGCCACAGCTACGGCAACCACACGATGAACCACCTGCAGGGGTTCAAGGTGCTGTCGCGCCGATACCTGCGCAACATCACCGAGGCCGACGCGCTCATCGACAGCCCCCTCTACCGTCCTCCCCACGGCATCATGCGCTGGGGACAGGCACGCGTCATCAAGGACCACTACAACATAGTGATGTACGACCTGGTGACCCGCGACTACTCGCGCAAGCTCACACCCGCGCAGGTGCTTGCCAATGTCAAGCGGTATGCCCGCAACGGGTCGATTATTGTGTTCCATGACTCGCTCAAGGCCGAGCGCAATATGACTTACGCCCTTCCACGCGCCATCCAATGGCTTCAAGACCAAGGCTATGAGTTCCTCCCCATCCCGATGTGACGCCGCCGGCACAGCCGCCGTGGCAGGCCATGCCGAACTGCTCCCCCTCGCCCGCGAGACCGGCGCGACCGATATCGGGATAGCCGATGCCGGGCCTGTGGCGCTATCGGCGGTCGAAGCATACAACCGCTGGCTCTCTCAAGGACGCCACGGCACAATGGAATACCTTGCCCGATATGGCGACATACGCCGCGACCCGCGACTGCTGCTCGACGGGGCACGCTCGCTTATCGTAGCCGCTTTCAACTATATGCCCCCGCGCCGTCAGCCCGACGGCGTGCCGCGCTTTGCCGACTATGCCCTCGGTCTCGACTATCACGAGGTGCTGCGCGAGCGTCTCGGACGCCTCGCTACGGCAATACGTGACCGGTGGGGAGGCGACACACGCGTATGCGTCGACACTGCCCCACTGATGGAGCGGTATTGGGCGGTGCAGTCGGGTCTCGGATTTGTCGGGCGCAACTCCCAGCTCATACTCCCCGGACGAGGCTCACGCTTCTTCATCGGCACGGTCATCACGACCACGCATTTCCGCCGCGACACACCCTGCACGCTCACCTGTGGCGACTGCAGACGCTGTGCCGCTGCCTGTCCCGGAGGAGCCATCACCCCTGACGGAAACTGTGCGGCGTTTGACGCACGCCGCTGCCTCTCCTATCTCACCATCGAGCATCGGGGACCGCTCCCCGCCGGCTTGCGCCTCGGATGCCGCATCTACGGCTGCGACGCCTGTCAGGACGTGTGCCCCCACAACCGCCATGCCGTACCCACAGACATTCCCGAATTTCTTCCCCGTCCATCCCTCTTGGCTCTCACCGCCCCTGCCATCGCCTCGATGACCCCGGAGCAATTCTCCACCATCTTCAGCCACTCGGCCGTCAAGCGCGCCAAGCTCGCAGGCCTGCAGCGCAATCTCTCCCACTGCCGTTGACTTACCGTCCCCATGAGGAGCGGTCGAGAGAGCGGTAGGTGATGGCCTCGGCTATATGACGCTCACACACGCGGTCGGAGCGGTCGAGATCGGCGATGGTGCGTGCCACCTTGAGGATGCGGTCGTAGGCGCGGGCGCTCATGTCAAGGCGGCGCATGGCGTCGCGCAGCCGCCGCATTCCCGCCTCGTCGGGCAGGGCGTGGGCGTTGATGAGCCGCGTCGACATCTGGGCGTTGCAATATACGCCCTTTTCGCCGGCAAAGCGGGCGGTCTGTAGCTCGCGGGCGGCGGTTACGCGCTCACGCACCGCTGCACTCGGCTCGCCGGGACGCGCCGAGGCGAGGTCGTCAAATTCCACCGGCATTATCTCCACCTGCATGTCGATGCGGTCAAGCAGCGGTCCGGAGATGCGGTTGAGATAGCGTTGCACCGCCCCCGGAGGACAGATACATTGCTTGGTAGGATGGGTATAGTAGCCGCATGGACAAGGGTTCATCGACGCCACGAGCATAAATCCGGCGGGGTAGTCAATCGAGTATTTGGCGCGGGAGATGGAGATATGTCGGTCTTCAAGCGGCTGCCGCATCACTTCGAGCACTTGCCGTGAAAACTCGGGAAACTCGTCGAGAAACAGCACGCCGTTGTGGGCGAGGGATATTTCTCCGGGCATCGGATTGCTCCCGCCCCCGACAAGAGCCACGGGCGAGATGGTGTGGTGGGGCGAGCGGAACGGACGCTCGGTCATGAGCCGTGCGCCACCCTTCAGCCGTCCTGCCACCGAGTGTATCTTGGTGGTCTCCAACGCCTCGCGCAGCGATAATGGCGGCAGGATGGAAGGGAGCCGCTTTGCCATCATCGACTTACCCGCTCCGGGAGGGCCTACAAGCAGTATGTTGTGACCTCCGGCACAAGCCACCTCAAAGGCCCGCTTGACATTCTCCTGCCCCTTGACATCGGAAAAGTCGAGGTCACATGACCCTACGGCGCGTGCAAACTCCCCGCGAGTGTCGACGACCGTGGGCGACACCAAGCTCTCACCGCGCAACAATGCGATGACCTGCGACAGCGAGTCGACGCCGTAGACATCGAGGCGGTCGACCACGGCCGCCTCCGTGGCGTTGCCGCGAGGCACGATCATCCCCCGCAGCCCCATCTCGCGTGCCTTGATGGCCATCGGCAGCACACCGCGTATGGGCAGCACCGAGCCGTCGAGCGACAGTTCACCCATTACCATGTATCCGTCGAGAGCATCGGCGGCAATCTTGCCGTCGGCGGCGAGGATGCCCACGGCGATTGGCAGGTCATAGGCCGCACCCTCCTTCTTCACGTCGGCAGGGCTCATGTTTATCACCACACGGCGGCGCGGATACTCCTGCCCCGACTGCTTCAGGGCCGACTGCACGCGCTGGTGGCTCTCACGCACCGCCGCGTCGGGCAACCCCACGATGCAGTAGGATATGCCCTGCTCGACGCTCACCTCGATGGTGACGAGTATGGCGTCAATGCCCTGCACGGCCGCTCCAAGAGTCTTTATCAACATTTTGCCCTGTGCTTTGTACCTGTGCTTTGTAAATGGTTATCTTATCGCGCCCTTGGCCGAGGATATGGCGGCGTCAAGCGACGTGCCCCGATAGAGCTGTCGCGACGTGCTGTCGGCGACAATAAAATAGGGCAGACGCGGGATGGCAAGATAGTCAATGGCCTTGTGGCTCACGCCTCCGGCAAGCCATCCCTGCGGCCACGTGGCCGAGTCACGGTGTGCCGCCCCGCGCCATGCGTCATAGTCGGGCTGGAGCGACATCTCATAGATGCCTATACGCTTCTCGGGCCAGTCACGGCGCAGTTCGAGCAGCCGTGATGTGAAGGCGGCGTCGGCGGTCGTGCCCGTGAAGCATAGCAGCGACACCGACTGGCGTCCCGGGTTGAAATACAATGCGTCGCCGGCAGTATCGGTAAGAGTGATGGGCATAAGCCTTTGAGTAAGCGCGTCAGCGCCCGCCGCTGCAAGCATCCGGCGATATCCCGCCGTCAGGCCGTCAGGCCGTGCATCGGGCGAGAGCAGCCGCATGAGTGAGTCGGCCTGCATTACATCATCGGAGGCATCAAACGCCGTCATCAGCAGTATCGCCGACAGCACATCATCCCGGTGGGAGCCTATATATCGCGCCACGGCGCGGTTAGCGGCCACGACATCGCCGCCACACAGCGAGTCGGCGTTCTCCGTCAGGAACCGCCCCCAACGCTCCGACACACCGTTGCCCTTGAGCTTGACCTTGCAGGGGCTACCGAGCGACCATTCTCCCTCGACAGTCTCCCCGTTCACTACATAGGCCCGCCCTATGATGCGGTTATACGGCCCGAAGAGCGACACGATGGCAGGCTCGTTTGCCACGCCCTCGTAGCGGAGCTTGCCGTCAATCGCCGTCACTGTCGCGCTGTGAAGCCGACCGTCGGCCTCATACACCACCTTGACAGGCTGTGTCCCCAGCCCCTCGACCGTCCCGGCGAGGGTAAACGTCTCACCCCCGCCACACCCGCCGAGCAGCAGCGACAGCAGCCCGAAGACAACCGGCAATATATAACGTGCTCCAACCATCACTTTACGAGATTGGAAAATGACGGGTCAAACTGTTGGAAATATCTCTTTATACGCTCCAACTGCACCTTGCTGATTGCATAGAATTTAAGCGCGACCATGACTTTCGGCTTACCAAACTCCGCAATGAGTTTCCCGAAAGACATGTTCATGAACAAAGTCGGCAGCGACTCCACTCCGCTCAAATCCATCTTGACGGGCATATCACTGACAATGAGCGGTCGGGCCAACTCATACAGCCTCAATCCCGCCTCAGGGTATGGTGCGGCATCCATTAATTGCTTTATGCTAATCTTATCCATAATCATTTTTACCAGTCTATATCACCAAAGAGGTCACTTTCACCTATTATCTCTTCATCCTCAAAACCCGAAACGTCGAGTTCAAAGTCTATCAATGTTCCATTAAAACAAAAGTCCAATAACGATGTTTGTTGTCTGCGCCCATTCTCTTCCCTACTGTTGATGTAAATCTCGCTATTGCTGACGACTCGAAAAGTCTTGTCTGTGTCCCTGACAAGGGACAGCACATCGTCCAGCCCCAATCCGGCGTTATGGCTGCTTGAACGCGCCGAAACCCCTGGCAGCATGGAATGCTCCACAAATCCCACCCCTTCGGCAGGAAACTGCCGGGCTTGTCTCAGGGAAGTCGGAATTCCCACCCCGAAGTCACAAAATGCCACGCATATCACTCCCCGAACCTCGTCATACCTTATATATGAATAGGCCATGCCGTCAGCCCGCGAGTGGTCTGCCACATTGGCATACAGCTCGTTGAGCGCATTGTTAAATGCACTCAAGTCCTTGCCCCTGAAGTATTCCCTTTTCAGATATCGTGTCAGACTGTTGCTGTAAGCATAGCTTTGGGCAGCTTCGACTTTCCACAGGTTCATTATCTGTTTTGTCTCCGCTTCGACATAGGGCGCATCTTTGAAATATTGGGATAAATGAAGATCATCATTAAAAAATTTGGTTATCTCATCATTTGAAAATACTTCGACCTCCCTGTCATCTGAAGATATTGCATATGCAAACAGGCAGGCAAGACTGACGATATGCCATGGAGCAAGATACGTGATGTCGATATCGTCGTCAAAATAGAATCGGAATTCTTCTGACGACGAACATCCACAGATGCGTTGCCTTATGCCCTCAATCTGCTCAATCCAAGCTGTCGGCTCGGCCTTCCTTATGTTGAATTGCAACATTGTATTTTACTTCAGGATACAAATATAGCGATTTATCAGCCGATTGTCGAATCTTGACCCATATTTTTGCAATTTCCGCGCCGTCGCCGTTTGCCGGTGCTGTCATCTCCGACGTGCCGTAGGCGAAGCCCCAGGGTAAGCGCGCAGCGCGTGCCTGGGGGGACGAGCAGCCACCAACGCGCCGCACGTCGGAGACGTGCCGGAAATGGCGCCGGCATGGGGGATTCCCGTGGCGCGGAACGGCGGCAGGTTGCGGGGAGGTTGTGGTGGATTACGGCACGTCCCCGACGTGCTGTATGCTTTTTGTCGACCTACCCCAGGCACGCGCTGCGCGCTTACCCTGGGGCTTCGCTTACGTCACGTCTTCGACGTGATGCCATGCCGTGACGGCGGAGCAGGCATATGGACGCCAAAAGCGAGGCAACCTGATGGTTACCTCGCTTTTGGCGTTGTGTGAGGTTATGTAAATAACACACGGCATCGTGCCGCAGGCGGCGGCGCGGAAAGCCGGGGGCAAAATTACTTGACAATCTTGGTCACCTTGTCGCCCTGACGGACAACGTAGATGCCCGGCTCGTCGCCGCTGACGCGGACACCCTGCAAGTTGTAGTACTCGGCGGGGGCGTTGGTCTCGGCCTCGATGGCGTCAATGGCGGTCACATCCTTTTCAAACTTCACGGGGGCTACCTGCACGGTGGTGTTGTAGACAGAGATAAAGCCTGTCACGTCATAGGTACCGGCTTCGACAGACGCCGACTTGAAGTTGTTGAAGAAGTCAACCTCGGTGTTGTCAAACGTGCCTTTATAGCCGCGTGCACCACCTGTTACCGACTCGCCGGGGGTAGCGGCGCCAAACACTACATCCTCAAGGTAGACATACATGCTCTGATTCTCGGCCGTGATATCGGCGGCAGAAATCGTCTTGGGAGCGGGAATCTCGCCCGTGCCGTTTGTAGTGAGTTCTGCGGCAGGTTCTATTTCCATGAGATTGTTGTAGTTTTTCAGCGTTGCGGTCCATCCTGCGGCAACCTTGTCGCCGGCAACGAGACCGAGGCCCGACTTGTAGATAAGCGAATAGCTCTCGCCGTCATAGATGTAGTTGTTTAAGCCGTTTGCATACACCACTACCGGCTCAAAATCAACGATGAACGGTATTGAGTTTTGCCCCTTTTCTGTATTGCCATAAAGCTCCATCATCTCAGCGATAGAAGCCACCTTCTTCATCACTACGATAGTGTAGGAAGCGGAGCCGGCGTTAAACTCGGCATTGCCCTCGGCTGTAGCAGTGATGACAGCTGTACCCGCACCAGCGATAGTCACCGCGCCGGTGGCGGCATCGACAGTAGCGACCGCCTCATTGTCAGAGCCATATGTCACTTCGGCAGTAGTCGCCTTTGTCAGCTCCGGAGCGGTGAACTCCTCGCCAAGCACGACATTATACGAAGCCTCCGGGAACGACATCCCGGCATCCTTCTTGGTCGGGTCTCCGGCACTATATGTAATCACAATCGATGATATGCCGACCTGATTGCTCGTAGAGCTAAAAGACACTCGTGCTCCGACAATCCCTTCTCCAAGAGAAGAACTTGACAATGTAAAATTGGTTGATGTCGTCGAGGTCTTTTTGAAATTTACGCCGTCTGTGCTTGTTTCAAGAGTCGCAGTCTGCTTTTTAGTTCCCCACTGCTTGAGATTGAACGTAACTCCTGTAAGATTCCCTTTCCCTGTTTTCATAACGACAGTGACACTATTACCTTTTGTCACTGGACAATCGGTTATAGTCATTCCCGCTCCTTGTTTATTTGCCTTTTCAAATGTCACAGTAGCGGCATCATACGTCACCACGTGCTCGGCATAGGTCGAGCCCCAGTCATCAGCTCCAGGGAATTTCCAATCAGTAAAATCAAACGTGGCGTCGGTCGCGGTAGCGAGCGACGCTGTGCCGAGGAGGCACAGGCAAGAGAGTAAAAGTTTTTTCATGAGTAACTGTGTTTAATGGGTTAATAATTTGGTATTTTTCAATAATGCAAATATAACGGAATTTTCACAATCCCCCATTTCTTTTTCATTAAATTTCATGCCTCATCCTGATTTTTACCGAAATTCACCCTCATGAGCAATTTTGTCAATTGAGCCATTTGTTGTATCTTTGTAGTATTCATCAATTTAATTCCATTAAATATGGCACGCCCGATAGCAGAAACCCCTATATTGACCGGCATGGACGCGAAGCATTTTGTCGATCGCATGAGAATGGTGGAAGGACTCAGCAAAAAAGAGCGGGCAGAAAACACCAAAAAGATGAAAGCCGCTGTTGCAGAGGCAAAAAAAATTATAACAGTGTGCTTGTAGTAGATGGAACTCATCAAACTGAATATCGACTACAAGCTCACACATTTTGATTGTGGAGATGAAGATCTTAACGCTTTCCTCTTAGAAGATGCAAAAGATTCTCTCAACAAGCGCATAGCCAACACTTTCATCCTTGAAGATGAAGGCACTATCGTCCATACTTCTGCTTGCTGAACGATAAAATCAGTCGCCAAGAGGTCACAAACAGCCAATGGAAGTCAATAAAAGATAGTTTCCCAGACAACAAACGGTTCCGAAGCTATCCCGCAATAAAAATTGGGCGTTTTGCCGTTGCATCATCCTATAGAGGACGAAATATCGGCACGTTTCTTATGAATATGATTAAAGATATGATAAACTCACAACAGAATTTCTCTGCCTTTAGGTTCATCACTGTCGATGCATATCTTTCAGCGACTCCATTCTACATAAAAAACGGATTCACACAGCTTACTGAGAAAGATGCAAATGAACATACCCGACTAATGTTTTTTGACATGATGGTATTGGAGTAGTCATACTTATACCAATATAATTTTTGGTGAAAACCTGTTGTCATATGTGAACTTTCGTGGGGACGGGAAGGTTATAGAAGCAGTAACCTGTTTAACAAAACTTCTTAACCTAAAACATTTATTATGAAAGCAAAACTCATCTCTCTGCGGCTTATCGCCATGGCGGCCTTCTGCGCCGCAACCATCTCCATCACAGCCCAGAATGCAGCCGCCACAAAGGCCGCGCCGGCCAAGGCCACAACCGAGGTCAAGCAGTCCAAGGGGCACGCGACCAACCCCGACCTGTTTTATCTCGAAGAGTGGGAAGTGCCCGACAGCTACAAGCTGCTCCCCGCGCCCCCTGAGGGCGGGACTATCCTGTTTCTCTACGACAAGGAGCGTTATGACTGGGGCAAGCTGCAGCGCGACACCCCGCGCGGCGACCAGGCCGTAGCCGACGCACGCGTCGAAGGCAACGGCGTCCCCGAGGCGTTCTCCGAGGCATTCGGCATCGAGATTTCGCCAGAGACGACCCCCGAGATACTCAAGCTCGTCATCAACATGCGCGAGGATGCCGGCGACCTTGCGACACGCAGCGCCAAGAACTACTACATGCGCAAACGCCCGTTTGCTTTCTTCAACGAGATGACCTGCAATCCCGAGCAGCAGGAGGAGCTGTCGACCAACGGCTCATACCCCTCGGGGCACACCGCCATCGGCTGGGCAACCGCCCTGGTGCTTGCCGAAATCAATCCCGGCCGTCAGGACGACATCCTCAAGCGCGGATATGAGATGGGGCAGAGCCGTGTCATCTGCGGCTACCACTTCCAGAGCGATGTCGACGCGGCACGCCTCGTGGCAAGCGGCGTAGTGGCACGCCTGCACGCCAACGACGAGTTCAACACCCAGCTCGCCAAGGCCAAGAAAGAGCTTGCCGCCCTGAAAAAAGCCGGCAAGGTAGCCGCCGACACCGGCAACTTCAAGAAATGACGGCAAAATCACCCCTCCACCTTGTAGGGTCGCGACCTGTCGCAACCGCAAACAGGCATCGCTGTCAAAGACCAAGTGTCGCAGTCGCGACAGGTCGCGACCCTACTGTTCCCCATCCCCTCCTTTAACCAAAAATTCAGACACACTATGAAACGTACTATCATGGGGCTTTCCCTCATGCTCATGGCATGCGCCCCTATGGCAGCGCAGACTGCCGCCCCGACCGACTCGGCCAAGACCGAGCAGAAACCCAAGTTCTCAATCAAGCCGACAGGCCGCATACTTATGGACGGCGCCCTCTACTTCGGCGACCGCGACCGTGAGTTTGTCGACGGAGTGGCCATCCCTGACGTGCGCATCGGCGTCAAGGCCGGCTACGGCAAGTGGAAGGCCAAGGTCGATATCGGCTACAGCTACGGCAAGGTGAGCCTCAAGGACCTCTTTGTCGAGTATGACTTCAACGAGCACAACCTGCTGCGCGCGGGCAACTTCGTCCACCAGTTTGGACTCCAGAGCGCGACAAGCTCGTCGATGAAGGTCACCATGGAGGAGCCGACCAGCAACGAGATATTCAACAACCCGCGTCTCATCGGCCTGATGTATGTCTTTGACAAAGGGGACTATTTTGCCACGGCGAGCGCCCACGTGGAGAGCGACGCGCTCAAATATACCTCCAACCAGCTCGGCAAGACCGGCTACGGCTTCATGAGCCGCCTCGTCTACCGCCCGATGCACGAGACGGGGCGAGTGGTGCAGGTGGGATTTTCGGGCGGATTTGCCACGCCGCGCTACAACTCCGAGGCCAACCTCAACCACAAGAGCTTTGTGCTGAGCGCCAACTTCCCCACACGCGTGTCTAAGGTCACGGCACTGGAGGCTATAGTGCCCGACGCCAAAAACCTGTTCAAGTTCACTCCCGAATTTCTCGGCTGCTATGGCCCGGTGGCATTGGAGACGCAATATTACTACCTGCAGATCAACCGCAACAACTCGCTCCACCGCTATAACGCGAGCGGATTTTACGCCTTTGTGCGCGGTCTCGTCCTCGGCGGCGACTACGAGTATTCCCACGCCGACGCAGGCCTTGCCACGCCGCGTCCGCGCTCGCTGGAGTGTGTCGTGGGCTATAACTACACCGATATGGTCGACCGCAACGCAGGAGTCTACGGCGGACGCCTCAACGACGCCTCGGTGACATTCAACTACTACATCAACAAGTACATGATAGCGCGACTGCGCTACTCCTACACCAACGCCAAGAGCCGCGCCGGGATGCCCGACCAGCATGTCAACACCATCCAGGCCCGCTTCCAGATTATCTTCTGACGAAAACAATCTGTCAAAGCATAAAGGAGGGGCATCCCGACGGGATGCCCCTCCTTTATGCTTTATCACTTATATAAATCACTTTATGATTTTTGAGACCTTGTTGCCCTGACGCATGATGTAGAGACCCGGCTCGTCGACGCTCACGCGGATACCCTGCAGGTTGTAGTACTCTACAGGAGCATCGGCGTCCTCGGCCTCGATGGAGCCGATGGCAGTCTGGCCGGAGACAGTGAAGTTGCGGATTTCCCATGTGCCGGCAATCTCGTCGGTGCTGGTGTACTTGAATCCCACGAGAATCTTCTTGCCGAGATACTTGGCGAGGGAGATCTCCTCCTTGCCCCAGTCGGTGAAATTCTTGCCGGCGGGGAACTCGGGATAGCCGATCTCAATCCATTCCCACTCGCCGCCCTCGGGCTTGATCCACAGCGTGGCGTTTTCCTCCTGGGTATCCTTGAAGTGGTTGCTGATAACCTGCTCAAACGACAGGTCGGCCGAGGTCGCGCCCACGAGACTGATGGTCGGGGAGATGAGCCAGCTCTCGGTTGCATAGGCTTTCTTATAGTAGCCGGAAGCCTTCATGCACTTGAAGCTCTTGTCATGGCTCCACACATAGCTCAACCCCTCGGGAAGCGGCTCATTCTCGATGACAAACGAGCCTATACCCATGGCAAACGACTCCTCATAGGGAATGCCTGTCTCGGTCACCACGGGGGCGGTGACGGTCAGCGTGTAGGATGCGCTGCCGGCATAGTATTCGTCGGTCTCCTCGGTCGTGGCGGAGATTGTGGTCGTGCCGACTGCGAGGATTGTCACCTTACCGTCGGCGGCTACCGTGGCGACAGACTCATTAGATGACGAGTAAGCGACAGCGGCGGTAGTGGCCTTGGAGATAGTGGGGGCGGTGAACGGCTCGCCTATGACAGCATCTGCGGAAGTCGCGCTAAAGGCCAGCTCGGCGTTCTTCTTCACGACAACAGGGCCTGTGGTGTATGTCACCACAATGGAGTTAATCTGCATTGTCGAGGCATCGGAGGCAGCCGTAAGCACGACCTTGGACGCGCCGCCCGACCATGTGCCGACTTTCCCGTCCATAGCATAAGACCCGATGTTGGCCGACAGCTTGGAGTGATTGGTGTTTCCACCGTTAAGGACGATGCCCGTGATTGTAGCGGTAGACTCGAAAGTGATTGTCGCGCCCTTGTAGATGCGCAACTGAGTGTCGCCGCCACTCAGGGTCCAGAGGCGGGGATTGGTGCTTCCGCCGGTGGCAACCATAGTGACGTCGCCGGAGGTGAATTTTACGTCGGTGAGGTTTACGCCCTCACCGTTCTTGTCATAGGGCGCAGGGGTCTGCGCGGGGTTCAGCTCCGACGGCTTTGTAAAGTCAAAGGTGGCTGAGCTGGCGAGAGCCAGTGAAGCTGTGCCAAGGAGGCACAGGCAGGAAAGTAACAGTTTTTTCATGCTCATTTGTGTTTAGTTGGTTATTAATTTGGTTAATATGTGCTATAGATTATTGCGTATCGCAAATATACACAAAAAATCAACACCTCCGCATTTTGGACATAAGAACTTTTTTGGGCTGACGCGGCGGTGGGATTTAGACATAGGGACATATGGGGCTGACGCGACGAGTGGAGATTGGACATAGGGACATAGGGACATAGAGGCTGACGCGACGAGTGGAATTTTGACATAATGACATAAGGCTACGCGATAAACCTGTCGTCGCGTAGCCTTATGTCCCTATGTCCTTATGTCTAAAACGTCCTTATGTCAATATTCGCGCCAGGGGCGGATGGCGATGGTGTCGGTGGGGCGCGTCGTGAAGGCGCGGACAAACGCCGAGGCAAGACGCGCGTTGGTAATCAGCGGGATATTGTGGTCGATGGCCGAGCGGCGTATGCGGTAGCCGTTGGTCAGCTCGCGCTTGGTGTGGTTTTTGGGGATGTTGATAACCAAGTCGATGGCATGTGAGGCGAGCAGGTCGAGCACATTCTCCCCCTCCTCGTCGGGCCAGCACACGGGAGTTGCCTCCACGCCGTTGTTGCCGAGGAAACGCGCGGTGCCCTCGGTGGCATATAGCTTGTATCCACCCTCGGCGAGCAGCTTGCAGGCATCGAGCAGGTCGACCTTGCCGCGCACGTCGCCCGAGGAGACAAGCACAGCCTTGCGGGGCACGTGATGGCCCACTGAAATCATGGCGTTGAGCAACGCCTCGTCAAAGTCGCTGCCGAGACAGCCCACCTCGCCGGTCGACGACATGTCCACCCCGAGCACGGGGTCGGCCTTGTGGAGGCGGGCAAAGGAGAACTGCGACGCCTTGACGCCGATATAGTCGATGTCAAATGTCGAGCTGTCGGCACGCTCCACCGGCTCGCCGAGCATGATGCGCGTGGCGGTGTCGATGAAGTTGCGCTTGAGTATCTTGCTCACGAAGGGGAAGGAGCGCGATGCGCGGAGGTTGCACTCGATGACCTTCACCTCGTTGTTCTTGGCGAGGAACTGGATGTTGAACGGACCCGAGATGTTAAGCTCGGCGGCTATGCGCTTGGAGATGCGCTTGATGGCGCGCGCCGTCGCCATGTATATCTTCTGGGCGGGGAACACAAGGGTGGCGTCGCCCGAGTGGACTCCGGCAAACTCCACATGCTCCGAGATGGCATACTCGACAATCTCGCCGTTGCGTGCCACGGCGTCAAACTCTATCTCCTTGGCATTCTGCAGGAACTCGCTCACAACGACGGGATACTCCTTTGAGACCTTGGCGGCATCGCCGAGGAAGCGGTGCATCGACTCGTAGTCGTGGCACACGTTCATCGCCGCGCCCGACAGCACGTAGCTCGGACGGATGAGCACGGGGAAACCGACCTCGCGCACAAACGAGTCGATGTCGTCATACGACGTCAGCTCGCGCCAACGGGGCTGGTCGATGCCGAGCTGGTCGAGCATGGCCGAGAACTTGTGGCGGTTTTCGGCGCGGTCGATGGAGACCGGCGATGTGCCGAGGACGGGCACGTCGCGGCGGTAGAGCTTCATCGCCAGGTTGTTGGGTATCTGGCCGCCCACCGACACGATTACCCCCTTGGGACGCTCAAGGTCGATGACGTCCATCACGCGCTCAAACGACAGCTCGTCGAAGTAGAGGCGGTCGCACATGTCGTAGTCGGTCGAGACGGTCTCGGGGTTATAATTGATCATTATCGACTTGTAGCCGAGCTTGCGGCAGGTGCTGACGGCGTTTACCGAACACCAGTCAAACTCCACAGACGACCCGATGCGGTAGGCGCCCGAGCCGAGCACGACGATATTCTTGCCGGCGTTGTAGTCGTAGGTCACCATGTTGGCCGTCGCGCCGTAGGTGACATAGAGATAATTGGTAAGTTCGGGATATTCCGACGCCACGGTGTTGATGCGGCACACGTGTGGCACGACCCCGAGGGCCTTGCGATGGTCGCGCACGCGCAGCATCTCGGCCTCGAGTGTCCCCGACGGGTTCTCGACGAGCCGCGCTATCTGGAAGTCGGAAAATCCGAGACGCTTTGCCTCGGCCATCGCCTCGACGGGGATATCCTCAATCTTGTCATACCCCTTGAGCTTGGCGGCATAGTCGACGATATTCTTCAGACGCGAGATAAACCAGCGGTCAATCCGGGTCAGCTCCTCGATGCGGTCGACCGTGTAGCCCTGCTCAAGGGCGGCTGAGATGGCGAATATGCGCATGTCGGTCGGATGGGACAGGGCGGTGTCGAGGTCGTCAAACTCAAGGTCATGGTTGCCGACGAAGCCGTGCATCCCCTGCCCTATCATGCGGAGACCCTTCTGTATGATCTCCTCAAACGACTTGCCTATCGACATAATCTCGCCCACCGACTTCATCGACGAGCCTATCTCGCGGTCCACCCCGGCAAACTTCGTCAGGTCCCAGCGCGGTATCTTCACTATCATGTAGTCGACCGAGGGGGCGACATATGCCGAGTTGGCAGTGTTCATCTCCCCTATCCGGTCGAGCGTGTAACCCAAGGCGAGCTTGGCGGCCACGAAAGCCAGGGGATAGCCCGACGCCTTGGAGGCGAGTGCCGACGAGCGGCTCAGGCGGGCATTTATCTCGATGATACGGTAGTCGTTGGTCTCGGCGTTGAAGGCATACTGGATGTTGCACTCGCCGACTATGCCGATGTGGCGCACGACGCGGCACGCTATCTCCTCAAGCATCTCAATCTGCTCGCGCGAGAGCGACACTATGGGGGCCACGACGATGCTCTCGCCGGTGTGGATGCCGAGCGGGTCGAAGTTTTCCATCGGCACGACCGTGAAGCAGTGGTCGTTGGCGTCGCGTATCACCTCAAACTCAATCTCCTTCCACCCCTTCAGCGACTCCTCGACAAGTATCTGCTTGGAATGGGCGAGCGCGCTCTCACAGAGAGTCTTGAACTCCTCCTCGTCGGCGCATATGCCCGAGCCGAGGCCTCCGAGAGCATAGGCCGAGCGCACCATCACGGGATAGCCGATGCGGCGTGCCACGGCGATGGCGTCGTCCATCGTCTCCACAGCCTGCGACACGGGGGTCTTGGCGTCTATCTCCTTGAGTTTCTTGACAAATAGGTCGCGGTCTTCGGTAATCATAATGGCCTCGACCGACGTGCCGAGCACGCGGACACCATACTTCTCCAGCGTGCCGTTGAGATAAAGCTCCGTGCCGCAGTTGAGGGCCGTCTGTCCCCCGAAGGCGAGCAATATCCCGTCAGGACGCTCCTTCTCGATCACCTTGGTGACAAACTCGGTGGTGATGGGCAGGAAGTACACCTGGTCGGCCACGCCCTCCGACGTCTGGATGGTGGCGATGTTGGGGTTGATAAGCACTGTCGAGATACCCTCCTCGCGCAACGCCTTCAGCGCCTGGGAACCCGAATAGTCAAACTCCCCGGCCTGCCCTATCTTGAGGGCTCCCGAGCCGAGAAGCAATACTTTTTTGATACCGTCGATCATGATTATGTGATATGAATGTTTATATTTTCTGTCAATGTGCAAAGATAAGACAAAAGCGGCGATTTTTTGGTTTTTAACAATTTTATTTATATATTTGCGGTCAGATTGAGGAGACACACATCAACGTTTTATGGCACCATTAAACCAAAAAGGAAAATACGGACGTTACATACACAATTTTCTTACGATCACTGACCTTGTGTTGGTGAACCTTATCTTCTTTATCGTATGCGTCATAAATCCCGGCGCGACAGGCGACCACACTCGCCTGGTGTGGCTCACGCTCAATGTCGCATATATCCCCGTGGCCTATTGGTTCAGCAACGTCCACCGCATGAGAGCCATACATATGGACCACGTGTTTGGCGGAGCGCTGGAGGCCGTCGGCATCCACGCCCTGTTCTTCCTGTCCATAATAGCATTCCTCAATATAGAGGAGATACCGACTCTGTTCTACCTCGAGTTTTACGGCATATCAATCGTCGCGCTACCGGTGTGGTGGATTGTCGCCCGCATCATATTGAAGAGTTTCCGCCGGCGCGGGCGTAACTTCCGCCGCGTAGCCATCGTCGGCACCAACCGCACGGCCCAACGCCTATATGAGGAGATGCAGACCGATGCCGGATACGGATTCCGGGTCATGGGATTTTTTGACGACGAGATGAAGCCCGACTTCCCCGCGCCCCTCTACACCGGGACGCTCGACATGCTCAACGACTACGTGCGGGAGAACGCCATCGACGAGATATATTTCACGATGTCGGGCGAGAAAAAGGACGCCCTGCGCACGACCATCCACATCGCCGACAACAACGCCCTGCAATTCTACTACGTGCCGCAGATAAGCCGCTACATCAACCGCCGCTTTGACCTCTACACCGTCGGTGGCATACCGATGCTCACCGTGCGCCACAATCCCCATACACGCGCCATCAACCGCTTTGCCAAGCGCACGTTTGACGTGGTGTTCTCCTCCATTGTGCTCCTCTGCTCCCCCATCATCTTCATTCCAGTGGCGATAGCCATCAAGATATCCTCCCCGGGACCGGTGTTCTTCAAGCAGAAACGCACGGGCTATCGCGGCAAGGACTTCTATTGCTACAAGTTCCGCACGATGCGCGTCAACAAGGACGCCGACAAGGTGCAGGCATCCAAGAACGACTCGCGCAAGACCCGCGTGGGCGACTTCCTGCGGCGCACAAGCATCGACGAGCTGCCCCAGTTTATCAATGTGTTCCTCGGGTCGATGTCGGTCGTCGGACCACGCCCCCACATGCTGATGCACACCGAGACATACCGCGACCTCATCAGCCACTACATGGTGCGCCACCTCATCAAGCCCGGCATCACCGGCTGGGCGCAGGTCAACGGCTACCGAGGCCAGACCGAGGAGCTGTGGCAGATGGAACGCCGCGTGGAGTATGACGTGTGGTATATCGAAAACTGGACCTGGATACTCGACCTCAAAATCATCGCCCGCACCGTCCTCAACGCCATCCACGGCGAGGAAAACGCTTTCTGACCACGGACGTCCGCAGATGGACAAGGAAACCAGGCCGATCCCTACCTCATGACAGATGCCCTAATCCCGATAACCTCAGACTTCAACAACGGCAGATGGTTGATGACTATCGACCACACCATGTCATGACTGACACTGTCATACCCGTGAATGACTTGTTTCTCATCCATATATCAACCGGCGGGTCGCGTTAAGCTCTTGACGAAAATATGGATTTTGGACGGCAGAATCTTCGGTAATGTCCACCTTGCGACCGAACACATCCTCAAGGGCATATTGAAAAAAGCCACGCGGCATATCAAAAAGAGCGGGTGTAACCCAATGGGTTACACCCGCTTATCCGAAAAATGTCGGGGTGAGAAGACTCGAACTTCCGACCTCCACGTCCCGAACGTGGCGCGCTGCCAACTGTGCTACACCCCGCACAAATTGCGACTGCAAAGATAATACATTTCTGAATGATTGCAAAAATTTTGCCTCAATTTTGAAAACACGACGCATTATCATGCATTATCATGCGATTGTACCCCGGAGCAGAATCGAACTGCTATCTAAAGTTTAGGAAACTTCTATTCTATCCGTTGAACTACCAGGGCCGATAACGTCTGCAAAGATAAGACTATTCCATAATATATGCAACACCATTTTTTCGTACCTTTGCAACACGCGGGCAATCCATTGCCGGGACATGCCCTTGGCATGTTGAATTGCACAAGCCGAAAGGGATAAGCCGACGGGCCAATGGCATCTCCCCGCACCGCCGACAACCACAAACTCTGAACCTTGAACTATCAAACCCTTCACTGCATAGCCCTGCGCACGGTCAAGTACAACGACCGCCACTCCATCCTCACGGCCTATACCCGCGAGCACGGACGCATGTCGTTTCTGCTGCCGGCCGGCTCGGGCAAGGAAGCGGCGCGACGGCGCGCCCTGATGATGCCGATGGGACTGTTTGAATGTACCGCCGACCTGCGCCCGGGCCGCGATATACCCCCGATGCGCGAGCCGGCACCGATACTCCCGCTCCACGGCATACGCTCCAATCCGGTGAAAGGCCTGATAGCCATGTTCCTCGCCGAGTTCCTGCAGTCAATACTCCGCGAAAGCCAGGAGGACACCCCGCTATTCCGTTACCTCACGGAGAGCGTCGCCCGGCTCGACAGCACGACCGACGCCGAGACCGCCAATTTCCCCATATGCTTCCTCTACCGCCTCACACGCTTTGCCGGCATAGAACCCGACACCGGCTCGTGGCGTCCCGGCCGTATATTTGACATGACCGACGCCACATTCCGCGACACACCGCCGCTCCATTCCCACTACCTTGTCCCGCAGGAAAGCGCCGTCGCCGCCACCATCGCGCGCATGACGTGGGACAACTGCGGCCGATTCCGATTTTCACGCGCCGACCGACGGCTGATTATAGACCGCCTCACCACCTACTACTCCCTCCACTACACATCCCTCGCCGGACTCCACTCACTCGACATCCTGCGCCAGATACTCGACTGAGTGACAAATTGCCGCGTCCCGCGTCCACGAATGCGCCATCTCCCCGCCATGCCAACGCGACACGCCTCGTCCCTGCGATTTTTAAGCCCGAAATGGAGCTAAAACGTGCAAAAACAGGCTTTTTCGCCAAAAATTTGCACAGAACAAAAAAAGTCTCTATATTTGCACTCGCTTTTGGCGCGAAGCCATCTTTATGGCCCATTCGTCTATCGGTTAGGACGCAAGATTTTCATTCTTGAAAGAGGAGTTCGATTCTCCTATGGGCTACCCAACAACAAAAAACTTAAAGAACTAAGATTTAATCGAAATGGCAAATCACAAGTCATCAATCAAGAGAATCCGTCAAACAGAGTCAAAGCGACTCCGCAATCGTTACTACGCAAAGAGCGCCCGCACAGCCGTGCGTCGTCTTCGCAAAATGACCGATGTTGCCGAGGCAAAGGAAGCCTACGTAAAGGTAACCTCCATGCTCGACAAGTTGGCTTCAAAGAACACCATTTCCAAGAACAAGGCATCCAACCTCAAGAGCAAGCTCGCGCTTCACATCAACAAGCTTGCCGCCAAGGCCTAATCGCCTCCATCTCGGATAAATCGGCCTGACAGCCGCCAAGCCATACGGCCCATTCGTCTATCGGTTAGGACGCAAGATTTTCATTCTTGAAAGAGGAGTTCGATTCTCCTATGGGCTACCTGCAAGGGATTATAGACATAATCCCTTGCTTTTTTGCATCCGTTACGCAGGGTTCACAGGCATAAATCCGGCTGTACGGCAACGATTGCCGTTATGCTTTTTTAGGTTAAAAACGGGGCGATTCCGTACTTTTTGCCAAAAATATGCCGTTATATGTTTGTGATTAGTGAATAAATGCATATATTTGCACTGTGTTTTTCATAGTATTAAATTAAGATTAAGGTTTCGGTCTATTCCGTAGTGATACGTGATAGACTTTTTTTCATACAACGGCAAAAATATGTTATAAAACAATGCCGTTAAGCAAACTATTATTACTTTTGTGCTGTTATACCCTCGATGTGCGCCCGCTGACCGCACACTGAACATGTTTTTACTTGATTTCAAAACAGACAGACTATGATTTTGCAATGCGCCGTGCTGTTCGCGTTTCTTGCGTTAGGCGAGCTGGTCGTCTATCTGACAGGCATCCCTGTCCCATCCAGCATAATCGGAATGTTACTGCTCACCCTTGCGCTCCAGCTGAAGCTCATAAAGCCGAAGCATATCGACGGGGTGGCCGACTTCCTGGTCAAGAACCTGGGATTTTTCTTTGTCCCCGCCGGGGTCGCACTCATGCTCCACTTTGACCTGATACGCCAGCAATGGCTGCCGATACTCGGAGCCACAGCCGTGAGCACCGTGATAGTGCTCGCCCTGACGGGATGGATACATCAACTGACCCGCAAATACACCTCCCGCAATGATTGACTTCTTTGAAAACCGCTATTTCCTCATAGCCCTGACATTTGTCGTCTACGTGGCCGCCCGCGCCATCCACCGCGCCACAGGCATCGCGCTGCTCAACCCCATACTCGTATCGATAGCCGTCATCATCGCCTTCCTCTACGGCAACGGCATCTCATACGAGACCTACAATGCCGGCGGCAGCCTCATCGACTTCTGGCTGAAACCTGCCGTCGTCGCTCTCGGCGTACCGCTCTACCGTCAGCTCTCGGCCATACGCAAGCAGCTGCTGCCGATACTGCTTGCCGAGGTGGCCGGATGCGTGGCAGGCATCATCACCGTCGTGCTGCTCGCAGAGACACTCGGCGCGACCCGTGAGGTGGCCGTCTCGCTGGCCGCCAAGTCGGTGACAACCCCTATCGCCATGGAGGTCACGTCGAGCCTTGGCGGCATCCCGGCGCTCACCGCAGCCGTAGTGGTCGCGACCGGCATTTTCGGCGGCATGACAGGCTTCAAGGTTATGCGCCTCTCCCACGTCTACAGCCCGATAGCGCAGGGCCTGTCAATGGGCACAGCCGCCCACGCCCTGGGCACGTCAGCGGCCATGGATATCGGCTACCGTTACGGAGCATTCTCCTCCCTCGGGCTGACCCTCAACGGGCTATTGACCGCCCTGCTCGCCCCCACCATACTCGCCCTCATGGGCTACACCCTATAAGAGGGCGATACAAACCCTTTAGGAAGCAGGCTTACAAGCCGATTAACACAGTGACATGCCTTTGGCATGTGGAAATGCAACTGTCCGCGCATCAGTCCACATACCAAAGGCATGTCACTACATATTTTTTAATACGATTCCGGGCGTTACAGCTCCGAAGCCTCAAACTTCACCTCGAAAGTCTTGCCGCTCTTGGCGCCGACATACTTGTAGAGGATGCCGTAGCCTGCATCCTTGCAGAGCTGCACTACCTTTTCGGTCTCCTTGTCGCTCTTGTCCTGCACAGCCTCAAGGAGCGATGCACGCACCTCGTCGGCGTTCTCGGCGAGAGTGTCGACAATACCCTCCTCATCGCCCGTCTCCTTCAGCTCATAGGTATAGACCACATAGCCATCCTTGGCCTCGATGTCGGTGAGCGACGTGGTGCTGTCGACCTTCATCGGGCACTGCACCCGGCTCACATCGACCTGGGTCTTCAGCTTGGTGAGGGGGTCGTCCTTGACCTCTCCGTCAATCACCGCCTTGATCTCCTCGGGAGTGAAGGTGACAGTCACCGAGCTGCTGCGCGGACCCTTGGTGAAGTAGTGCAGCGCGAGCGACGCGTTCTCTTTCACCAACACCTTGCCGATGCTGTTCTTGCCCTCGACAAGGCTCTTCATCATCGGCATCATGGCGCTCTTCATCGCATCCTCATGCCCCTCAAGGGCGGCGAGGTTGAAGCTGCGGTTCATCACCTGACAATTGTAGGTCACCGTGTTGTCCTTATACTCGATAGACTTGATCTGCCCCACTCCGGGCACCTTCACGGGACACTGCTTGTTGGCCTGTTCAATCTGCGACTCAAGAGAGGGCGAGCATGATACCGCCATAGCGGCGACAATCACCGCAAACACTTTCAATAATACTGTTTTCATTTTGGATATAATAAATAAGTATAATTTCCATCCATGGTATGCCGACATGGCATCCATGCGGCGCAAAGGTAGCGTTTTTTAACACGCTTTCAAACAACCAAAGTCCTTTTAACTATCACTGTCCCCCAATAGTACCCCTAAAAGCAACAATACATTTGGCGGTATGCCGCCGTATTGCTAATTTTGCAGCCTATGAACGGATTTCTCAGCAAGACATTCCGATGGTGCCGCTCTTACGTGACCCTGACATTTCTCGGGGTGGTGGCATTCATCGTGTTCCTGACGTTTTTCACCGACAACTCGTTGATGAAACGCCTTGAGTACGAGCGCGAGATAACCCGTCTGAAAGAAGAAATAAAGCAAAACACCGACACCCTCCACCACTACGAGACCCTCAACCGCAACCTCTCGACCGACCGCGAGGAGATGGAGCGTATCGTCCGCGAGCATTACCACATGCAGCGGCCAAACGAGGATGTATACCTATTTGAATAGCAATGGCACTCACCTCCAACAATGATGCACGACGCCGGCGCGTCGCCGCGACATGGATTGTCAATCTCGGACTCATCATAATACTTGGCGCGACCCTACTCGCCCTGCTGCAGATGGCAGGGCTGTGGTGGCGATACGTCTATGGCACAGGGGCAGTCGCGCTTGTGGCCGGCAGACTCATGTCGCCCTATCGCGGCGACATCTACCGCGTCAAGCGGCTGTCGCGCCTTGAAGTGTGGTCGGGCGTGTTTTTCTGCGTGGCCACATTCTTCATGTTCTATCCCGGAGCCAACAACCGCGACTGGCTGGCGTTCACACTCGCCGGAGCAGCCATACAGGTCTACACCTCGATAATGATACCCTACGTGGAGTCACGCCATGGCAAGGACGCCGACAAGGGCAGAAAATAGGCCGAACCCGCCCCGCAAGAGCCGATTTGTATATTTTAGCGCATCCATTTAAGGTAATTTGCTAAGGAATAACTAATTTTGTCCCCCAATGGGATATAACCTCACCATCGACCAAGGCAACTCCACAGCCAAAGCGGCCCTCCACCTCGGCGACACAGTCGTAGAGACACGCCGCATCGAGGGCGACATAAAGGCCGGAATCGCGGCCTTTGTCAGCGGACACGCCATAGACCGGGCGATATACAGCTCGGTGGCCTGTGACGGGGACGATATCATCGCCGCCTTGTCGGCGTCAGGGGTAAATTGCGTTAAATTTACCCCGTCGACCCCGCTGCCTGTCACGATAGGCTACACTACCCCCGAGACACTCGGTCGCGACCGCGTGGCGGCTGTCGTGGGCGCGATGTCACACGTGCGGGGAGATTGGACACTCGTCGTCGATGCCGGCTCGGCGGTCACCTACGACCTGCTGTCGCCCGACAGGTGTTTTGTCGGCGGCAACATAGCCCCGGGGGTGACAATGAGACTCACCGCCCTACATGAGCACACGAGGCGTCTGCCTCACGTGTCATTGCAGGGCGACATGCCGCTTTGGGGCAACGACACGGCATCGGCAATGCGTTCCGGAGCAGTCTATGGCGTGGTAGGCGAAATAGAGCATTATCGGCGTCTTTTGCCCCCGGGCGCGACCGTGGTGCTCACCGGAGGCGACGCGCAGTTGCTCGCCCCGTTGTTGCCCGACGGCAGCACGATAGTGGACATCAACTTGGTAAACAGAGGATTAAACAGCATATTGCAATATAATGAAAATAGGTAAATACATCATCATCGCCCTCGCGGCTCTCACCGCCGCCATGCCGGCATGGGCAGAAAACGGGGTTGACTCCCCGTACTCGCGCTTCGGCTACGGCCTGCTCAACGACAACGCCTCCTCGGCCCAGCGCGCCATGGGCGGTGTGGGATACGCCATGAGCGCAGGACGCCAGATCAATGTGATGAACCCCGCGTCATACGCCGCCATCGACTCGATGACATTCCTCTTTGACATGGGCGTCGCCGCGACCGCCATATGGTCGAAGGACGGCAACACGTCGGCCAATGACTTTGGCGGCGGACTCGACTACATCACAATGCAATTTCCCATCGGAAAGTATATGGGCGGCAGCCTCGGACTGCTCCCCTACTCCTCCGTAGGGTACGCATTCGGGTCAAAAATCACCCACGGGGCCAACGAGCGCAACGGCTCGGGAGGGCTTAACCAGCTGTACCTCGGATTGAGCGGACGCCCCTTCAAGGGATTCTCCGTCGGATTCAACATCAGCTACCTGTTCGGCAACATCATCAACGACACATACGTGCTCACCCAGGGCGGCTCGACATCGCTGTTTGAGCGCGTGATGGAGGTGCGTGACTGGCACATACAGATAGGCGCGCAATACTCCATAGACCTCGACAGCCGCAACCGCCTGGGCCTCGGCCTGGTCTACTCCCCCGGAAAGACGCTGCTCGGACATGCCTACGGGGTATACTATGACGTGAAGGCCGACGCCAACACCGACGGCACCTACCGTGCCGACACCGTGGGCTACGCCAACATGCGCGGCCACTACTCCCTCCCCGACACCTGGGGCGCGGGCATCAGCTACACATGGAACAACCGCCTGCTCGTCGAGGGCGACTTCACCTACCAGCCGTGGAAAAAGGCCAAGTACCGCGCCATCGAGGGTTTTGAGCGCACCGACTTCAACGACAGGTGGAAGATTGCCGCCGGCGTGCAATACACCCCCAATCCCATGCGTGGCAGCTACGTGCAGCGCATGAGCTACCGCCTCGGCGGATACTACAACAGCGACTACATCAAGGTGGGCGACAACAGCGTACGCGAGTATGGCGTGTCGATGGGCTTCGGGCTGCCCACAGTAGGACGCACGGTGGTCAACCTCGGGTTTGAGTACCGTCACCGCCAGGCCCATCCTATGCCCATGGTCAAGGAAAACTACTTCAACATAACGCTTGGCATCAACTTCAACGAGCGGTGGTTCATGCAACGCAAGATTGAATAATGGAATCTACCGGGCACATGCGGCGACTGCCATTGATGGCTATCGGGATAACGCTTGCCGCGTGGGGATGCTCCGACTCCAAGACCGGCGTCATCGAGCATGCCACCGACGGCAATACGGTGCCTACAATGATGACGCGCCATGTCGAGACGCTCATATCCGACTCGGGCATAACGCGCTACCGCATCGTCGCCCCACTATGGCTCGTATTTGACGAGGCCGACACCCCCGTGTGGCGGTTTCCCGAGACCCTCCATCTTGAGAAGTTCAACGACCTGCTCCAGCAGGAGGCCACCGTCGACTGCGACTCGGCCATATACTTCAAGGACCGCGACCTGTGGCGGCTCGACGGCAATGTGCGCATATCCAACACCCTCGGAGAGCGTTTCCTCTCCGAGCAGCTGTTCTGGAGCAGCCGCGACAATAAGGTCTACACCGACTCGTTCATACACATCGAGCGTCAGGACCGCGTCATCGAGGGCTACGGCTTTGTCTCCAACGACCGGCTCACCGACTATACCATCAACCGTCCCTCGGGCATCTTCCCCGTAAGCGACTTCACGGGCCGCGACTCCACACAACGCACCACTGCCGCCGCCTCCCCTGCCACGGTACAGGCGTCTTCCCCTGCATCAACGCCCGCGCAGCCTCAGCCACCCGACGCCCCGACGCCTGCCGGCCCCCGCACGGGCCCGACCGCGCAGCCGGGGACCACGCGCCCCCTGCAGATGAAGCCATCCGAGCCAGCTACGGCACCGTCCAAGAATGCCCCTGCACCACTTTCACGATAATCACCATACAGCCATGACACTACCCATCTGGATCACCATAGCGATAATATCGCTCATATTCTCGGCGCTGTTCTCAGGCACCGAGATAGCCTACATATCCTCTGACAAGGTGAGGGTCGAACTCGATGTCAAGAAAGGCGGACTCGCCAACCGCATCATCAACTTGTTCTACTCCCACCAGAACATGTTTATCACCACCGTCCTTGTGGGCAACAACGTGATGCTCATCATCTATGGCATGGGGATGGCCGAGCTGCTCGACCCCTGGCTCAAGAGCCTGTATGACAACGAGGTGTTCGTGCTCGTCATGCAGACGCTCATCTCCACCGGCATTATCCTCTTCATCGGGGAGTTTTTCCCGAAATCCATATTCCGCATCAATCCCAACATCTCGCTGCGCCTCTTTGCGCTGCCCATTTTCCTGTTCTACATCGTCCTCTACCCCATATCCAAGTTCACCGCCCTACTCTCCAAGTGGCTTATGCGCCTCGTCGGCGCACAAAGCGACGACACCGAGCTGGGGATGCTCACTGTCGGGGAGCTTAACCGCTACATCCAGCGGTCCCTCGACGATACAGCCGCCAAGGTCGAGGTCGAGAATGAGGTGAAGATATTCCACAACGCCATCGACTTCTCGTCAACCTACCTGCGTGACTGCATGATACCGCGCAACGAGATAGTCGCTGTCGACATCGACGAGGCCACCCGTGAACAGCTCATCGAGCTGTTCACCCGCTCGGGACGAAGCAAGATAATCGTCTACCGCGAGGATATCGACAACATCGTCGGCTACATCCATGTCAGCGAGCTGTTCCACACCGACCGCGACTGGCACGAGGCAGTGCTCCCCGTTGAGTTTGCCCCCGAAGCGCTGCTGGCCAACAAGATGATGCACCGTCTGCTTGCCGACAAGCGTTCACTGGCCGTCGTGGTCGACGAGTTTGGGGGCACCTCGGGTCTCGTGACGCTCGAGGACCTCGTGGAGGAGATATTCGGCGACATACAGGACGAGCACGACCACCGTCACATCACCGCCCGTCAGCTCTCACCCGGCGTCTACGAGTTCTCGGGCCGCATGGAGATAGCCGACCTCAACGACAACTACCATATCCCCATCCCCGAGGACGACGAGTACCAGACCCTCGCCGGCTACCTGCTCACCAACCTCGGCGCCCTCCCCAAGCAGGGCGACACAATCACCCTCGACGACATCACCTACGACATCGTGAAAGCCTCGGCGACCCGCATCGAGCTGATACGCGTCACCCTCCCCACCCATCCCGCGCCCCCTGCCCAATAGGACTTGAAGCGGCGGCAATGCCAATGCGGGGTCGCGACCGGTTGTGACCCCGCATGTATGGAATATTTGGAGGCAGACGATGGCTATGTGGGGAAAAATGCTTAACTTAGCCGGTTGTTAGCACATTGCGGCAAAACGCCATGTGCGATGAACCCCATTTTGCAACCCTACAATAGATGAAAGACAATCGTAAAATACGCGTAGGCATCACCCAGGGCGACATAAACGGCGTCGGCTATGAGGTGACGCTGAAGGCTCTTGAGGACAACCGCATCCTCGAGCTGTGCACCCCGGTGCTCTTCGGGAGCGCCAAGATTGCGGCGTTCTACCGCAAGGGGCTGGGCCTTCAGACTCCCCCCTTCCACCAGGCGGCATCGGCCGCAGAGATAAAGGACGGCGACTATAACGTGGTCAATGTCGTGCCCGAGGACACCAAGGTCGAGCCGGGGCTGTCGACACAGGCAGCCGGAAAGGCGGCGTTTGACGCCCTTGAGGCGGCTGTTGCCGCACTTCGCTCCGGGGATATTGACGTGCTCGTCACCGCCCCCATCAACAAGCACAATATCCAGAGCGAGACATTCACCTTCCCCGGACACACGGAGTACCTCGAGGCCTCAGTCGGCGACGGCAACCGCTCGCTGATGATACTCTGCAACGACATCCTGCGCGTGGCCCTCGTCACCACCCACCTGCCTATCGCAAAAGTGCCCGAGGCTATAACCCGTGAGGCCATCCTTGAGAAGCTCGCCATCTTTAACCGCTCGCTCATCAGGGACTTCGGCATAGTCGCCCCGCGCATCGCAGTGCTGTCGCTCAATCCCCACGCCGGGGAGAACGGGCTGCTCGGCAGCGAGGAAAACGACATCATCACGCCTGCTATCGAGGAGGCTGTGCGCAAGAAGATACTCGCTTTCGGCCCGTATGCCGCCGACGGCTTCTTCGGGTCGGGACAGCATCTCCATTTTGACGGAGTGCTCGCCATGTACCACGACCAGGGGCTTGCCCCGTTCAAGACAATCGCCATGGAGACAGGCGTAAACTTCACCGCCGGTCTGCCCTATGTGCGCACTTCGCCCGACCATGGCACAGGCTACGACATAGCCGGAAAGGGAGAGGCGTCGGAAGAGTCGATGAGATGCGCCATCTACCGCGCCATCGACGTGATGCGCTGCCGCGAGCGGTATGCCTCGGCGACACGCAACCCCCTGCGCCGACAATATTTCGACAAGAGCAATGACAATGTGGTGCTCGACCTCTCCAAGGAGGAGAACGCCGATTAATCATACATAACGCAATGAACTACGCCATAATAGCCGCCGGCGAAGGCTCACGCCTCGCCCAGGAGGGGGTAAGCCGCCCCAAGCCGCTCGTGGAGCTTAACGGAACGCCCATGATAAAGCGTCTGATTGACATCTTCATGCGCTGCAACGCCACGTCGCTGAGCGTCATCGTCAACGAGCAGATGACCGAGGTGCGCCAATACCTTGAAGGACTGTCGCTGCCCGTGCCGTTCAACCTCGTCGTCAAGTCGACACCAAGCTCGATGCACAGCTTCTATGAGGTGAGCCGCCGCTTCCGCGACTTCGAGGACGGCAAATTCTGCCTCACCACCGTCGACACCATATTCCGCGAGGAGGAGTTCCGCGCCTATGTCGAGGCATTCAGCCACGACAAGAAAGCCGACGGCTACATGGCCGTGACATCATTCATCGACGACGAGAAGCCGCTCTATATCGATGTCGACTCCCGCCTGCATATCACCTCGTTCCGCGACAAGCCATGGGACACGGTGAAATTTATCTCGGGCGGCGTGTACGGGCTCACCACACCGGCACTCGATGTGCTCGACCGCTGCATAGTCGAGGGCGTCAGCCGTATGCGCAACTACCAGCGTGCGCTTGTCGAGGCAGGGCTTGACCTCAAGGCTTATGCCTTTGAGAAAATAGTCGACGTCGACCATGCAGACGACATCGCCATGGCCGAGGCGTTCATCAACACCAAGGTGTAGGCAACGCCCCACACATACCGGAAACACAGACTTTAACCAAATTATCACAACATACATTATGGCCGAAATAAAGATTGCCGGCATCATGAGAGCCGGCGCATATTCGCCAAACCACATAGGCAACGACGCCGCGATATTCAACGCCATGGCCGACCAGCTGCGCAAACGCGGATGCGAGGTCAATGTCTACAGCGAGGAGCAGTTCAACGCCGGAGATGTCAAGGAGGAGATTATCGTCAACATGTGCCGCGAGCAACGCTCCATCGAGAGGCTGCAGCAGCTTGAGAACGAGGGACGCCTCGTCATCAACTCGGGCTATGGCATCGAGAACTGCACCCGCGAGCGCATGACGCGCATACTCGTCGGCAGCAACATCCCCTATCCCGAAAGTCTCATCGTCAACACCGACGAGGTGGTGAAGGGGGCATTGAAGAAAGCCGGTTTCACGCAGTGCTGGATCAAGCGCGGCGACTTCCACGCCATGCACAAGGAGGACGTCTCCTATGTGCGCCATCCCGAGGAGGCGCAGGAGGTGCTGCAGGAGTACTTTCTGCGCGGCATCAAGCGTGCCGTCATCAACGTGCACCTCGTCGGCGACCTCATCAAGTTCTACGGAGTGCAAGGTACCCCGTTCTTCTTCTGGTTCTACCCCTTTGACATGGGCCACAGCAAGTATGGACACGAGGCCATCAACGGCAAGTCGCAGGGGCTGGAGTTTGACAAGGAGAAGATGCGCGCCATCTGCCAGAACGCCTCGGAGGTGCTCGATGTCAAAATCTACGGCGGCGACTGCATCGTATCGCCTGAAGGCGACATCCGCATCATCGACTTCAACGACTGGCCCAGCTTTGCCCCCTGCCGCACCGAGGCTGCGCCGCATATCGCAAAATGCATACTCAACGCCATAAAGCAACGCAAATGACCACTGACACGACAATAAACCATCCCGCCGGCAACAACGACAAAGAGACCGCGGCCGCCCCAAAGAGCAGCTACCGCGACTCATTGAAGTCGATGGACACGGAGGAGACCATCGACCTTATGTTCTACCGACCCGTCGGATATGCGTGGGCATGCCTTGCCCGTCGCCTCGGCGTGACCCCCAACGCCATCACCATAGCCTCCATATTCCTCGGCGTGGCAGCCGGAGTGCTGTTCTACTACAGCAACCTATGGCTCAACATCCTCGGCATGCTGCTGCTGGTATGGGCCAACTCGTTTGACAGCGCGGACGGGCAGCTCGCACGCATGACCAAACAATATTCCCGCATCGGCCGTATACTCGACGGCTTGAGCGGCGACCTGTGGTTTGCCGCCATCTATGTCGCCATCTGCCTCCGCGAGAATGTCACAAGCCCGTTCTTCATGGAGCATCCCTGGGTGATATGGGTCGTGGCCGTCGTCACCGGCCTGTGCCATGCCAAACAGGCTGCGGCAGCCGACTACTACCGGCAGTTCCACCTCTACTTCCTCAAGGGCGAGGAGGGCAGCGAGCTGGAATCTCTCGACGACCTCCGGGCCAAGCTCTCAGAACTGTCATGGAGCCGCAACTTCTGGAAGAAGCTCACACTGTGGTTCTACACCAACTATACAGCCAACCAGGAAGCCCTCACCCCGTGGATGCAGCGTCTGCGCCGAGCCATAGCCAGGCGATGGGACGGACGTATGGCCCCGCAATCGTTCCGCGACGCCTTCCGCAAGGCGAGCCTGCCGTTGATGAAGTACACCAACATGCTGTCGTTCAACACCCGCGTGATAGCCCTGTTTGTCTCCCTGTTCCTACAGATGCCGTGGCTATACTTCGCATTCGAGCTTACGGTGCTCAACATTATGCTTATATATATGATATGGCGGCATGAGCGTTTCTGCCGTCGCTTTACAGAGGAGGTGCAGGATGGCAAATATTAATACCGCCGCAATCAAGGGCATCATATTTGACTACGGCGGCACCATCGACAGCCGTGGCGTGCACTGGAGCGAGATTATATGGGACGGCTACCGCCAAGCCGGAGTCGATATCGACAAGGAGGCCTTCCGCCAAGCGTACGTCTATGCCGAGCGTGAGCTTGCCAAGACCCGCCATATCCTCCCCCACCATAATTTCCAAGACCTGCTTCTTATAAAGATGCGTATAGAGCTGGAGGAGCTTACCCGCATGGGCAAATTTCCGGCAGACGCCATCGAGGACAAGGCCACCGGGATTGCCCGCTACTGCTACGACAGCGCACACCAGTGCGTCGAGGAGGCGCGCCCCGTGCTTGAACGGCTGGCCACACGCTATCCGCTGGTGCTCGTAAGCAACTTCTACGGCAATGTAGAGAGCGTCCTGGCCGACTTTGACCTCATGCGCTACTTCCGTTCCATAATCGAGTCGGCCGTCGTCGGTGTCCGCAAGCCCGACCCGCGCATATTCACGCTCGGAGTTGAGGCACTCGGACTGCAACCCGAGGAGGTGCTTGTCATAGGCGACAGCTACAAGAAAGATATTCTTCCCGCCGAGAGCATCGGCTGTCAGGTTTTGTGGATAAAGGGCAAGGGTTGGACCGCCGATGAGGATGCCGTCACCCATCCCAATATCATAAAATCCTTACAAGAAGTGTTAGAGCTGTCATTTTGATTAGTTAACAAAACATCAACGCGAGAGTACTATATTTTGATATTTTTTACTATAATCATTTGATTTTGACATATTTTCACAGAATCACAAATAAGATTAATGTAAAATAATTTTTCATTCCAAAAAAAGATTGTACTTTTACGCACTTTTCTACTTGCGCCATGAAGTGCACGTATAAACCAACGCAAACAACTATAAGAAAATAACCGTATTTATTAAACCATCATCATGAACAGTAAAGTAAAGAAGCCCGAGGGTAAACTCGGCGTTCTCGTTGTGGGACTCGGTGCAGTGACCACTACTTTTATGACCGGTGTATTGATGGCCCGCAAAGGCTTGGCTAAGCCTGTAGGCTCCATGACTCAATACGACAAAATCCGTGTCGGCAAAGGCGCTGACAAAAAATATCTGAAGTATGACGAAATCGTCCCCATGGCATCGCTCGATGACATCGTGTTTGGCGCATGGGACGTATATCCCGCCAATGCCTATGAGTCGGCCATCAACGCCGAGGTGCTCAAGGAGAAGGACATCAACCCCGTAAAGGACGAGCTTATCGCCATCAAGCCGATGAAAGCAGCGTTTGACAAGAACTATGCCAAGCGCCTCGACGGTAACAACGTAAAGGACGCCAAGACCCGTTGGGATATGGTAGAGCAGCTCCGCGAGGATATCCGCAACTTCAAGAAGGAGACCGGCGTTGAGCGAGTAGTCGTGCTTTGGGCCGCCTCCACCGAAATCTATGTCCCCGTCGACGAGAAGATCCACGGCTCGATAGAGTCTCTTGAGGCTGCAATGAAGGCCGACGACCGCGAGCATGTCGCCCCCTCGATGTGCTACGCTTACGCAGCCCTCAGCGAGGGTGCTCCCTTCATCATGGGCGCCCCCAACACCACTGTCGACATCCCCGCCATGTGGGAGCTCTCCGAGAAGACAGGCATGCCTATCTCGGGCAAGGACTTCAAGACCGGCCAGACCCTCGTGAAGTCAGGCTTCGCCCCCATCATCGGCACACGCTGCCTCGGCCTTTCGGGATGGTTCTCGACCAATATCCTCGGCAACCGCGACGGCCTCGTGCTCGACGAGCCGGCCAACTTCCACACCAAGGAGGTGTCCAAGCTCTCGACCCTCGAGTCAATCCTCGTACCCGAGGCTCAACCCGACCTCTACACCAACTACTACCACAAGGTGCGCATCAACTACTATCCCCCGCGCAACGACAACAAGGAGGGATGGGACAATATCGACATCTTCGGCTGGATGGGCTATCCGATGCAGATAAAGATTAACTTCCTCTGCCGCGACTCTATCCTTGCAGCTCCCCTTTGCCTTGACCTCGTGCTCCTGAGCGACCTCGCCGCACGTGCAGGCCGTCACGGCATACAGCGCTTCCTGAGCTTCTTCCTCAAGAGCCCGATGCACGACTACACCAAGGGTGAAGTGCCCGTCAACCACCTGTTCCAGCAGTATGTGATGCTGAAGAACGCCATCCGCGAGATGGGCGGCTACGAGGCTGACGAGGAAATCGACTAATAAACCACACTCATACTCAAGCATGGAGGCCGGGAACTTGGTGTTTCCGGCCTCTTTCATATCTTATCCGAACATTTATGCTCCGACATGCGTTTTATCAGTACAGCAACCGGATACGGCGCAGCCGCTGAATGAGATATAAAACGGCTACCGAAACACCGATTCGGTTGTTAAGGATACAACGGCAGCGGCGGCAGGATTGTAATCCCCGACAGAGTAGGCGTATGAAAGCGACACCTTTGCCGACCACTACCAAGCATAAGCGGCTACGGCCGCAGATTCTACAATCTACATACTATCCACACCCCCGGATGGCATCCTCACAATGGGTTGCCATCCTTTTTTGTGCCAGCTCGTGGCCATGTCAGCTCGTGGCCGTGATACAGGTCGCATGACCCTTCAGCGACAGCCTTGAGGCGCAGGCGGGGACAAGAAGTGTCTCTCCACGTCTCAATCCGGCGGAGCCATCGCCGTCAAGGGACATCTCCAGCTCGCCGTCTATGCATGTCATGACAATGAAGGAATCTATGGCGCTCACGTCAAGGTCGAGAGTCCCGTCCACCAAGACTTTTTTCACATCGAAATACCGGCAACGTCCCACCTCCGTAATCCCCGGAGCCTCCAGACTCCTGCCGAGCATATAGTCATCATAGGCGCGATAGTCTATCGCATCCTTTGCAAGCCCGGTCTGAAGCTCGCGGCGATTGCCGTCGGCATCACGGCGGTCATAATCGTATATCCGGTAAGTTATGTCGCTCGTCTGCTGTATCTCGACAAGCAGATTTCCCGACCCTATGGCATGAATACGCCCCGCCGGCACATAGAACACCGCACCGGGGTAGGATTCGTGCTCGGTAACGACCTCCATAAGGCTGTTGTCGGCCACACGCCTCAGATACTCCGCGGGGGAGACATCGCGCGACAGCCCGCAGTAGACTCTTGCCCCGGGGTCGCAGTCGACAATATACCACATCTCCGACTTGCCGTTGCAGTTATGTCGGCTTTGGGCAAGCTCATCGCCAGGATGCACCTGAAGCGACAGGTCATGCCGGGCGTCAATAAATTTCACCAGCAGCGGGAACGAATGAGGATCACGTCTGAAATTGGCCTCGCCGACAAGGCGCGCCCCGTATTTCTTGACAAGCTGCGACAGCGTGAGTCCGTCATCCCGGCCTCCCGCCACCACCGACTCGCGTCCCTCGACTGCCGAAATCTCCCAACTCTCGCCGATACACCTCTTGTCGGTATCCAACGACTTGAACGGAGCAATCCGCTCGCCACCCCACAATACACTCTTCAGTATAGGGGAAAACTTAAACGGAGGCAAAGACTGCTTCATAGGCAACACTTTGAACAGTAATCCATCGATTATTAGAGATACTTGTCGCCAAAAGCAATCTTGGCGTCATTGACCATCTGCTTGATACGCTGCTCCTCACTCTTGGGGCACACCAGCAACACGTCCCCCGCATCGGCCACGATATAGTCCTTCAGCCCGTCTACCACCACGAGCTTGTCGTCACGCACGGCAAAGATATTCCCCGACGAGTTATAGCTCAACACCTTGCATCGCTGGGTCACATTGCCGTCACGGTTCTTGGGGGAGTTGTCAAAGAGCGAGCTCCATGTGCCGAGGTCGCTCCATCCGAGGTCGACCGTCTCGACATATACATTGGTCGCCTTCTCCATGACGGCATAGTCAATCGATATATTCACGCAGCCGGGAAACACCCGGTCGATATACTCACGCTCGCGGGGCGTCCCGAAAGCGGCACGATCAGAGCCAAGCGCAGACGCGATATCGGGCGCACACTCCTCAAAGGCCGATATTATCGTCGAGACACGCCACAGGAACATCCCCGAGTTCCAGAAAAACTCGCCCGAGTCGACAAACACCTTTGCCAGCTCGCGGTCGGGCTTCTCGGTAAAGGTCTTCACCTTGAGGATACCCTCCTCCACCTCATCGCCAATCTGGATATATCCGTAGCCGGTCTCGGGCGAAGTGGGCTTTATGCCGAGAGTCAACAAAGCGTCGCGCCCCTCCACAAACTCACATCCGCGCATGAGGGCCTTCTCAAACTCATGCTGACGGGTTATCAAATGGTCGCTCGGCGTGACAATCATCGTCGCCTCGGGGTCGCGGGCCGCGATATGGTAGGCGGCCCACGCCACACACGGGGCCGTGTTGCGGCGCGCCGGCTCGAGCAATATCTGGTCGTCCGACAGCTCGGGAAGCTGCTCCCTCACTAACGGCGCATACCGCTCGTTGGTGACTATCACGACATTCTCACGCGGCACGACCGGCAGTATGCGGTCATAGCTCATCTGCAGCAGCGAGCGTCCCGTGCCTAAGAAATCGATAAACTGTTTCGGGAGATCCGTGCGGCTATACGGCCAAAAACGGCTTCCTATTCCTCCGCACATTATCACACAATAACGATGATTGCCGGCCATGGTCATGATACATTATGGGTTTATGTCGCAAAGATAAGTAATTCGCCCCACAATTCATAACCTTTTGTCCTCCCTTATCACAACATTCTGCGATATCAGGATAACGCCCGGAGCTTCAGTCACGACAAATTTCCTGCATAAGAGGACAGAAAATACGACTTAGCGTCCCTACGGGCTTCGGATGTTTTTACTAATTTTGCAGCATGATGAAAAAATTGCTGATATTATCGGTTCTACCGCTGTTACTGCTTGCCGCAGGCGTCCCCGCCAAGTCACAGATTGTCGCCATCAGCACCGACAAGACCTACAATCCCGACAGCGTACGCGAGGAGTTTGACAAAGCCCCATACTTCGGGCTGTACAAGGACAATTATTTCATATTCGGCATCCCTGTGGGCAACGAGTGCCCCTCAAAGCACAACTCCAACGTCAAGTTCCAGATATCCATCGCCCAGCGGCTCACCAAGAGCACCCTGCCGTGGCACACCTACCTCTACCTTTTCTATACCCAGAAATGCTTCTGGAACGTGCTTGAGAACTCCCTCCCGATGACCGACCTCAACTTCAATCCCGGCATAGGGCTCGCCAAGCCGCTCTTTGTCAAGGACCGTTTCATCGGCAAGCTGATGATGGTGCTTGAACATGAGAGCAACGGCAAGGACGGGGATGCCTCCCGCTCGTGGAATCGTGTCACATTCGGGGCCAACATCGTCGTTGACCCGACCCTCATGGTTCACGGCAAGGTATGGATACCCATAATTGACGGGCAGAACAACAAAGACATACTCAAATATTACGGCATATACCAGATAGGGATATCATTCACGACGCTCAACAAGCGTTTCGGCGCGTCGGTCGTGTTGATGAAACGCGCCGGATGGAACTTCAACTACAACACCATCGTCGAGCTTAACTACCGTATCTTCAAGCGCGACAACCAGTTTCTTTTCCTCCAATACTACAACGGCTACGGCGAGGGCCTGCTGGCCTACAAGCAGTTCCACTCCATGCTCCGTGCCGGCATAGTCATCAAGCCCAAACTCTTCTCCGACTACTAACGAACAGATATCTGACGGCGGCTTTGTCCGCAGAAAAATCCATAAAAATACGCGGGGGGAATGTAGCGGGGGTATTGACAGTCTCAAATTTGTTGATTATATTTGACAAAAATTTCCTTTTTTCTAATTAATAACCTTATTTATGAGACTTAAACTGTTTTTGCTACTGCTGCTGTCGGCGACTCTGCCGATGTGGGCGCAAAACACGGGTATCTCGGGCATGGTGGTCGATTCCGCCACAGGCTCCCCGATACCGGGCGCCAGCGTCATGCTTGCCGAACAGGGCATTTATGTCACCACCGGTCCCGCCGGAGATTTCCGCATAAGCGGCGCAGCCCCGGGAGAGGACCTGCTGTCGGTCGTAGCCTATGGCTACCGCGACTACGTAGACCATGTCTCTGTCACCATGGGACACATCACCGACCTCGGCACAATCGCCCTGTCGGCCGAATCTATCGGCCAATACGAGCAGGAGGACGAGGACCTGGTGTTTGACGAAAGCGACCTCGACAACGACGAGGGCGCCAACCAGTCGATAGGCACACTGCTCGGGGCCACCGACAACGTGTATTACTCGACCGCCTCCTACAACTTCCAGCCGATGTACTTCCGCGTGCGCGGCTATGACTCGCGCTACGACGCCACCTACATCAACGGTATCGAGATGAACGACCCGACACGCGGCCGATTCAACTACTGGTCGATAGGCGGCCTGAACCGCGCGTTCCGCAACAAGACGACCATCCTGGGAATGGACGCCACGCCATTCGGGTTTGCCCGCATCGGCTCATCGACCAACATCAACACCCTTGCCGCCGACTTCGCGCCCGGATTCAACGGCTCGATAAGCTACAGCAACGGAGCCTACATGCTCCGCGCCATGGCCACCTATGCCACCGGCGTCAACAAGCATGGCTGGGCATTCGTAGGCAGCATCTCGGGACGCTACGCCAAGGAGGGCATCATGCCCGGCTCGTTCTACAATGCCCTCGGGCTTATGCTCGGTGCACAGAAAGTGTTCAACCCGCAGCACTCGCTGGCCCTGACATTTTACATGGCCCCCATGCAGAGCGCGGGCGGCTCGCCGACATTCAAGGAGTGCTATGAGCTTGCCGACAACTATCTCTACAACCCCAACTGGGGATGGCAGGACGGCAAGAAACGCGCCGCGCGCATCACCGAGCGATTTGCCCCAACGGGGATGCTCAACTGGGTATGGACCCCGTCGAGCCTCACCAAGGTCAACACCGGCATGATGGTGGGATATGTCCACAACTCCCGCTCACAGCTCAACTGGGGCAACAATGTCGCCGACCCGCGACCCGACTATTACCGCTATCTCCCGTCATGGTATGCCTCCGACCCCGAGCTTTACGAGCTGTACACCGACCTGTGGCGCAACGACGAGTCGATGCGCCAGCTCGACTGGGACGCCATGTACCAGGCCAACTACCTCAACAACATGAAGCCACAGACGGCCGACAACCCATATGCCCACCGCGCGTCCTACATGCTCGAGAACCAGGTGACACGCCAGTGGAACTTCTCGCTCGGCTCGACCGTCAACCACCGCGTGAGCGACATCCTCAGCCTACAGGGTGGCCTGTCGTTCCGCTATGCCAAGACGAGCTACTTCAAGACCGTGCGCGACCTGCTCGGCGCCGAGTATTGGGTCGATATCGACAAGTTCTCCGAGCGCGACTTCCCCGATCAGCCCGGACTGCTGCAGAACGACCTGCGCAACCCCAACCGCATCGTCGGCAAGGGGGACAAGTTTGGCTGGGACTACGACATACACTATGTCAACGTCAACGCATGGATGCAGAATGTCATCAACCTGCCCAAGGTCGATATAAACTACGGCCTGAAATTCGGCTTCACGCAGTATTACCGCGACGGACACATGCAGAATGGCCGCGCACCCGAAAACTCCTACGGGAAAGGGTCGACCCACAAGTTTGACAACGTGGGCATCAACGTAGGCGCGACCTACAAGGCCGACGGACGCAACTTCTGGTCGATACACGGCCTGTACGAGACCCGCGCACCGCAATTTGAGAACGTCTACATCTCGCCGCGCACCAAGGACGGCGCGATACCCGGCCTGTCAAACGAGCGCATCCTCTCGGGCGACATCTCCTACAACTGGGCCTACCGCCGGTTCCGTGGAAGCCTGACCGCGTTCTGGACCAACATGTACAACCTCTCCGAGCGATTCTCCTACTATGACGACCGCTACGGCACGTTCCTCAACTACGCCCTCACCAACGTGCGCCAGACCTACAAGGGACTTGAGCTGGGCATGGCCTACAAGATCACCCCGTCGCTGACGGCCACATTCGCCGGCACATATGCCCGCTACCAGTACAAGAACCGCCCCACCGGCGTGCGCTCCTACGAGAACGGGCAGGAAGCCGACGTCTATACGACCGTGTACCTCAAGAACTACTTCGTCGGCGGCACCCCCCAGGCAGCCGGAAACCTCGGCATCGACTGGGCCGCCCCCCACATGTGGTTCTTCAACATCAACGCCTCGCTGATGGGCGACGCCTACGTCAATGTGTCCCCCCAGCGTCACGAGATGCTGCCCGAGATACTCGGCGTGGTCAACTCCCCCGAGCAGCTTGAGGCGATGCTTGACGACATCACCGTCCAGGAGAAGCTCAACGACGCCTTCGTGCTCAACGCCTCGGTGGGCAAGCTCATCTACCTCAACCGCCGCGTGTCGCTCAACATCAACGTGAGCGCGACCAACCTGCTCAACAACCGCAAGATACAGACCTACGGCTACCAGCAGGGGCGCATAGACACCGACAACTTCACCACAACCAAGTTCCCCAACAAGTACAACTACGCGCAGGGCATCAGAATATTCGCCAATGTCGGCGTGCGTTTCTGACCGCGCTGTCACTGTAACCTATCCTGATAAAGCATATCACATATGAGACAATACACCAAATATATAGGAATGTTGCTGCTGGCAGCCGGCATGACGGCGTGCAGCAACGACTTCGACCGTCCCCCGCTGGCGTTGCCCGAGATGCCCGAGGTCAACTCCACCATTAACGAGGTGAAGACCCTCTACTGGCAGAACGACGCCAACTACGCCACCGAGATAGGGACCAAGGTGAACGCCGACGGCGAGGAGGAGCATATCATCATCGCCGGACGCGTCATCAGTTCCGACCAGAGCAACAACATCTACAAGAGCCTCGTCATACAGGACGAGTCGGGCGCGCTGGCCATGTCAATCAACGCCACACAGATGTTCGAGACCTACCCCGTGGGGCAGAGAATAGTGATTGACCTCACAGGCATGACCATAGGCAAGTACAGCGGTCTTCAACAGCTCGGCGAGGCCGAGGTGACCGAAAAATACGGCACACAGACCACATTCATGCAGCCGGCATTCTTCCGCGAGCACATGCAGTTCTCGGGCTACCCGGACCCTGATGCCATAGATGTGCTGCCGATGTCGATCGACGACCTGCCCGCCTCGGGCGACACTCCCGGCGTCATACGCTGGCAGAGCCAGCTGGTGAGATTTGACAACGTCTCCTTCGAGGGGGGCGGCACGCTCACATTCGCCGACGGCACCAACAACACCAACCGCACCCTCGTGTCAGCCTCAGGCAAGAAGCTGACAGTGCGCAACAGCGGCTACGCGACATTTGCCGCCGACAAGCTCCCCGCCGGGACCGGCTCTGTGACCGGCATACTAAGCTACTTCGGCTCGGGATGGCAGCTGTTGCTCCGTTCCAAGGAGGACTGCTCGGGATTTGAGGCTGGCGGAGGTGACGAGCCTGTCGGCCCGATAGGGGAGGCCAACTCCACCATCATGGAGGTGAAGACCGCCTTCTGGGACGATGCCACCAACTATGCAACCGAGGTGGGCACAAAGGCCGACGGCAGCCACTACATCATCAAGGGGCGCGTCGTCAGCTCCGACGAGTCGGGCAACATCTACAAATACCTCGTCATCGAGGACGCCACGGCAGCACTGACATTCTCCATCAACGCCTCCAAGATATACCAGACCTATCCGCTGGGACAGGAGGTGACGGTAGACCTCACGGGACTTTATATCGGCAAGTACGCTGGATGGCAGCAGTGTGGCCAGTCGGAGACCTCCGAGCAGTTCGGCACACAGATAGGGCGCATGGGGCTCGCACAGCTTCAGGCCAACGCCCAGAATGACGGCACCGCCGACCCGTCGGCCGTGCAGCCCGTCCCGGTCACCATAGCCGACCTGACACAGGCCCCCGAGGCACAGCGGCAGTGGCAGGGACGCTACGTGCAGCTCGACAACGTGCACTTCCAGAACGGCGGCAACGAGACCTTCTCCGATGCCTCCTCCACCTCCAACCGCACCCTCGTGGACGCGGCAGGCAACACCATCATCGTGCGCACAAGCAACTATGCCACCTTCAAAGGCGAGACACTGCCCAAGGGGACCGGCAAGGTAAAGGCTATCGTCAGCTACTTCAACGGCACATGGCAACTGCTGCTCAACTCGGCAGCCGATTGCTACGACTTTGACGGCGTGACTCCCGACACTCCCGACACACCTGATAATCCCGATACGCCTGATACACCTGACACGCCTGATAATCCCGACGGAACGACAGTCTACACCGTCGCCCAGGTGATTGACGGCACGGCCACAGGCACAGGATGGGTAGAGGGCTACATCGTGGGATGGGTTGACGGCCCGGCACTCGAAACGGGAGCAAAATTCACCCTCCCCGCCACCTCAAGCACCAACCTGCTCATCGCAGCCTCTGCCGGGGTGACCGACGTGGCGCAGTGTGTCCCCGTGCAGCTGCCGAGCGGCGCGATACGTTCCGCGCTCAATCTGGTGGACAACCAGGGCAACTTCGGCAAAAAAGTGAAACTCAACGGCTCGTTTGAGAAATATTTCAAGGTCAACGGCTTGAAGTCGGTAAAAGAATACGCTTTTGAATAAGCCTAAATCCATTTAACCAGATAATCAATGAAAACAACCAGATTATATACACTCGGCATTGCGGCCGTAATGGCGGCGGCGACATTCTCGGCCTGTCAGGACGACTTCGACGCCCCCGGACTCGACGTCCCCAAGGCGACGATGACCGCCAACACGAGCATCCTTGAACTTAAAGAGCAATACTGGAGCGATGCCGACAACTATATCGACACGGTGAAGCTCACCGCTTCGGGCGAACATGTCATCATCGCCGGACGCGTAATCAGCTCCGACGAGAGCGGCAACATCTTCAAGAGCCTCGTCATACAGGACGCAACGTCGGCACTATCCATGTCGATAGACGCCAACTCGATGTCAAACACCTACCGCGTCGGACAGGAAATCGTCATCGACATGACCGACCTCTACCTCGGCAAGTACAGCGGCCTGCAGCAGCTCGGATTTCCCGACTACAGCACACGCTACGGCTGGCAGGCAGGACGTCTGCCGTTGGAGATGTTCAAGCTCCACAGCCAGCTCAACGGACTGCCTGAGCCGTCAAAGGTCGATACTGTGCTAACCACGCTGACAGAACTTAACTCATCGATGGCACCGGCCGGCCTGCGCAAGTGGCAGGGACAGCTCATCAGGCTCAACGACGTCTACTTCGAGGGGGGCGGCGAACTGCCGTTCTCCGAGAGCGACGCCTCGACAAGCCGCACCCTGATGGACTCGCACGGCAACAGCATCGTGGTGCGCAACAGCAACTATGCCTCTTTCAAGAGCGCAATCCTGCCTGAAGGCCATGGCGACGTGGTGGCGATACTCAGCTACTACAACAACGCATGGCAGCTCCTGCTCCGCTCCAAGAGCGACTGCATGAACTTCGGCAATCCCACCACAGCCCCCGGCACGGAAGAAAATCCATATACTGTCGACCAGGCCCGCGAACTTGTGGGGCAGAGCGCGAGCGGATGGATGAAGGGCTATATCGTCGGCGTCGTGGCACCCGAGGTGACCGAGATTGCAGGCGACAACGACATCGAGTGGGACGCACCGTTCACCCTCTCCAACACCCTCGTCATCGGACCGGCTCCCGACTGCCACAAAATCAACGAATGCTTTGTATTGCCACTGGCCCAAGGCTCCGCATTGCAGGAATATGGCAACCTGAAAGCCCATCCCGAATTGCTCGGACGTGAAATCACGGTCAACGGCTCGTTTGACAAGTACATGAATGCCAACGGCATCGCCAACAACAGCGGCTCGGCAACCGAGTTCAAGATTGAGGGCGTCGATGTCCCCGGCGGCGACACCCCGGTCCCCGGCGGCGACGGCTCGGAAGCCAACCCCTACTCCGTCGCACAGGTGCTCGACGGCACGGCCACAGGCACAACATGGGTGACCGGCTATATCGTAGGATGGATCGACGGCAAGACACTCTCTGACGGAGCACGCTTCTCGGTGCCCGCCACCGTCAACTCCAACATCCTTATCGCCGCCAATCCCGGAGAGACCGACCTCGCGAAGTGCCTCCCGGTGCAGTTGCCGAGTGGCAGTGTGCGCACAGCCCTCAACCTTGTCAACCATCCCGACAACCTCGGCAAGCAAGTGAGCCTCAATGCCTCGGTTGAGAAATACTTCGGTGCCACCGGACTGAAGTCGGCCACCGCATACAAACTTGCCGGAGGAGGCGACACCCCGACTCCGGGTGGTGACGGCAAAGGCACGGAGGATTCCCCCTACACCATAGCTCAAGTCAACAATGGCAGTGCCACAGGCACCGCATGGATAGCGGGATATATCGTGGGCTGGATTGACGGGAAAACGCTTGCCGACGGGGCACGTTTCACAGCCGACGCGACAGTCAACACCAACCTCCTGCTGGCCGACGCCCCAGGCACGACCGACCTTTCCCAGTGCATCCCCGTGCAATTGCCGGCAGGCTCCGTGCGCTCGGCGCTCAATCTCGTCGACCATCCCGACAACTTCGGCAAGAGAGTAGCGCTCAACGGCTCAATTGAAAACTACTTTGGCACAGCGGGACTCAAGTCGGCGACGGCCTACAAGATAGAGGGAGGCGGAGACACACCCGTCACCCCTGTAGAGCCGGTATCGTCGATTGACGAGAACTTTGACGCATCGACAAGCATTCCCGCAGGATGGAGCCTCAAAATCATCGAGGGCAACAAAGAGTGGTATATCCCGACGTTCAACAACAATAACTACGCCGCCTGCACAGGCTACAAGGGCACAGCGCCGTTTGACTCATGGCTGATATCGCCTCCGATAGCAGCCGACAAGCTGACGGCCAAGACGCTGGAATTTGTAACGCAGGTCAACGGTTACGGCAGCTCCACATCCTCGCTTGAGGTGTACGTGCTCAATGGCTCCGACCCTGCGACAGCAACAAAGACACGTCTTAACCCGACGCTCGCCACAGCCCCGGCAAGCGGATACTCGTCGTGGGAAAACTCCGGCAAACTCACTCTCGGCACGGTGTCAGGCACGATATACATCGGCTTCCGCTACGCCGCCACGGTCGACCCCGCCGGCAACTACGCCACATGGTGTGTCGACAACGTCGTGGTGAAATAATACCGGGACTTACATTTTAATCAAGCATAGACAAAAGCGAGGCAAATAATCAGATTGCCTCGCTTTTGTCATTTCCACCGTTCGTTAAACCATGCAATAATTTGGCGGTGTGGATAGGATGGAGTAATTTTGTAACGGGATGACAGGACGATTGCTCAAAATATCGCGTATTGTGGTGTCACTCTTCATTTTTGTGGCACTCACCCTGTTGCTCGTGTGCAGCGCGGCCAAGGGGTATGGCGTGGCGGGGATTCTCGGACGCTGGCAGTTTATCCCCGCAGCACTCGCGTTCAACATGGGTGTCTTCTGCTTCTGGCTGCTGCTCACACTCATGTTCGGGCGCATCTACTGCTCCTCCATCTGCCCTCTCGGCACCCTGCAGGACATCATCGCACGCATAGCCATGTGGCTGCGTCCGAGCCACAAGAGACTCTACCGGTATGCAGCACCGCTAAATGCCCTCCGGTACTTAGTGCTCACCGCCTCGGTGGTGGTGCTGATGGGCGGTATTCCCGCCGCGATTGCCGTCATAGACCCCTACAGCGCATATGCCGGCATGATTGACAATCTCGTGGCTCCCGTGGCGGGATGGTGCGCGAGACTTGTAGGGACGAATGACGCCGGATGGTGTGTCATCGCCGCAAAGGCCGGCGTGACAGGGATACTCCTGTCGGCCATGATGCTTGCCGTAGTGGTGATATTCGCCGCCGTGACAGGCCGACGCTTTTGCAATACGCTCTGCCCCGTGGGGGCGACCCTGAGCCTCATATCGCGCCACTCGGTGTTCCATATCGACATCGACACGGACAAATGCATACAATGTCACCGATGCGAGCATGCCTGCAAGGCTCATTGCATCGACCTGCGCGACCACGTGGTGGACTCATCGCGTTGCATCAACTGCTTTGACTGCCTCCCCGTGTGCCCCAACGATGCCATCAGCTACACCTCACGCCGCAAGCAACTGTCGGTGCCGATGATGCAACGGCTGTCGATGGAAAGGCGTCGCCCGTCGGTGGCCCTCGGCGGCGCTGACAAGTACACGGTCACGCATGAGGCTAGCCGGAAAGCCCCAATTGGTACAAACGGAAAAAAACGACACTATAGATGAAACAATATCTCGACCTGCTGAGACACGTCAAGGAGAACGGCACCTACAAGGGCGACCGCACGGGCACAGGCACGCGCAGCGTGTTTGGCTACCAGATGCGCTTTGACCTGTCGGAGGGATTCCCGCTGCTCACCACCAAGAAACTCCACCTCAAGTCAATCATCCACGAGCTGCTGTGGTTTCTCAAAGGGGACACCAACGTGCGCTACCTTCAGGAAAACGGCGTGAGGATATGGAACGAGTGGGCCGACGAAAACGGCGACCTCGGGCCTATATACGGGTATCAGTGGCGGTCGTGGCCCGACTACAACGGAGGCTTCATCGACCAGATAGCCGAAGCGGTGGAGACGATAAAGCACAACCCCGACTCGCGGCGCATCATCGTCAGCGCGTGGAATGTCGCCGCACTGCCCGAAATGAAGCTGCCGCCCTGCCACGCATTTTTCCAGTTTTATGTCGCCGACGGGCGCCTGAGCCTGCAACTCTACCAACGCAGTGCCGACATATTTCTCGGCGTGCCGTTCAACATCGCCTCCTATGCGCTGCTGCTCATGATGATGGCACAGGTGACGGGGCTTAAAGCCGGCGAGTTTATCCACACCCTCGGCGACGCGCACATCTACACCAACCATTTTGCCCAGGTCGACGAGCAGCTGTCGCGAGAGCCGCGCTCATTGCCGCGCATGGTGATAAACCCCGACGTAAAAGATATCCTCGGTTTCTCCTACGACGATTTCCGTCTTGAGGACTACAACCCCCATCCCCACATAAAAGCCACCGTAGCCGTATGAGACTCTCCATCATAGTAGCCGTGGCAGCCGACGGCGCCATAGGGCGGCGGGGCGACCTGCTGTTCCACATCAGTGACGACCTGCGGCGGTTCAAGGCCATAACACTCGGCCATCCCGTGATAATGGGACGCAAGACATTTGAGTCGTTCCCCAACGGGCCGCTGCCGGATCGGCGCAACATCGTGGTGACACGCAACACCGGCTACCGCCATGACGGCGCGGAGACCGCCGGGTCGCTCGATGAGGCATTGCGGATGACCGCCGGGGATGATGAAGTGTTCATCATCGGCGGGGGCGAGATATACCGCGAGGCGTTGCCTATGGCCGACCGCCTACTCGTGACCGAGATTGACGCCCGGATTGCCGATGCCGACACCTTTTTCCCCCCCGTCCCGGCAGAAGAATGGAAGGTAAGCGACCGTTCCGGACCGATGACCGACCCGCGCTCGGGAGTGAGCTACCGATTTGTGACATACGACCGACGATAGACGACCGCCATGGAGATTACAGCCGACAACATAATGCTCGCAGTGGCTGTGCTGCTGTTTATAAGTGTCCTCGTAGGCAAGGCGGGCAACCGCTTCGGCATGCCTGCCCTGTTGCTGTTTCTCGGTGTCGGGATGCTCGCGGGCACCGACGGCTTCGGGCTACAGTTTGACAGCGCGGCGGCGGCGCAGTTTATCGGCATGATATCGCTGAGTGTCATCCTGTTTTCGGGCGGAGTCGACACCAAATTCCGAGATATACGCCCCGTGCTCGCCCCCGGCATAGTGCTTGCCACAGTCGGGGTGCTCATCACCACCGCCGTCACAGGGACATTCATCTACTACCTGATGCGCCTGTTGCTGCCCGACTACAGCTTCGGGTGGGCGGAGTCGATGCTGTTGGCGGCCATCATGTCATCGACCGACTCGGCATCGGTATTCTCAATCCTCAACAGCTCCCGCACAGGGCTGAAACAACACCTGAAGCCGACGTTGGAGCTTGAAAGCGGCTCCAACGACCCGATGGCCTACCTGCTCGTGGTACTCCTCATAGGCATCATCGAGAACGGAGGCGGTATAACGTCGGCCATATGGGCGCAATCGGCACTGATGCTCGTCAAGCAGCTATCTCTCGGCGCCATGGGAGGCGTGGCCATAGGATATGCCTCGGTGTGGGTCGTCAACCGCATGAGGGCGTCAAACGAGTTCCTGTACCCCGTGATGGTGATAGCCTGCGTCTTTTTCGCGTTCACCCTCACCGATCTGGTGGGAGGGAACAGCTACCTTGCCGTATACATCGCCGGGCTTGTGGTCGGCAACTGCAAGCTGGCGCTCAAACGCACCATCACCACTTTTTTTGGCGGCTTCACGTGGCTTGTGCAGATAATCATGTTCCTCTCGCTGGGGCTGCTCGTCAACCCTCGCGAACTGCTCCACATCATCCTTCCCGGATGCATGCTCGGAGTGTTCATGATAGTGGTGGCACGCCCCGTCGCTGTATTTGCCTCGCTACTACCCTTCAGGCGGTTCACGCTCAAGGCCAGGCTCTATGTGTCTTGGGTGGGATTGCGCGGAGCGGTGCCTATCATATTTGCCACCTATGCCCTGATGTCGCCGCAGGTGGAGCACGCGCGGTTCATGTTCAACCTCGTGTTCTTCATCACCATCCTGTCGCTTATCGTGCAGGGCACCACGGTCAACTCCATGGCCGCATGGCTCGGGCTTAAAGCCCCCTACCACGAGAAGGAGTTTAACGTTGATCTCCCCGACGAGATATCGGCGGCAATGCAGGAGATGCCGGTCACAGCGGCCCTGCTTGTCGACGGCGACGCGCTCAAAGAGATACAGCTGCCCCCCGACACACTGGTGATACTCGTGAAGCGCGACGGCAAGTACCTCGTGCCTACAGGCAACACGCGCCTCTACCTCGGCGACACGCTGCTCGTCATCGCCGAGGAGGAGAAGTCGCTCAAAGAGCTGGTGGCGAGAAATGCAAGATGAAATATATAATCTGAATAAAAATGATAAAAGAGATTACATCCAATATCAGGTACATAGGGGTCACAGATAACTCTATCGACCTTTTTGAAAGCCAATATCCCGTGCCTCGCGGCATCACCTACAACTCCTACCTCGTCGAGGGTGAGAAAGTTGCGATAATCGACACCGTAGACGGCCATATGGCCGATGAGTGGAAAGCCAACCTCGCCGAGGGACTCGCAGGACGCACGCCCGAATATCTCGTGGTGGAGCATATGGAGCCTGACCATTCGTCGGTGATAGCCGACATAATGGCCGAATATCCCGGACTGTCCGTAGTGGGGAGCGCAAAGACAATGCAGATGCTGACGCAATTTTTTGAGGATATAAAACTCGACGGGCGTACTATAGCCGTGAAGGAAGGGGACACCCTCGACCTCGGAGGACGCACGTTGCGGTTTCTCATGGCTCCCATGGTACACTGGCCCGAGGTGATAGCCGTGTACGACGTGGAGGACAAGACGCTGTTTTCGGCTGACGCATTCGGCACATTCGGCCAGTTTGACGACCCCTCCGAGACTGACGGATGGAAAGACGAGGCACGACGCTATTATATCAACATCTGCGGCAAATACGGTCCGCAGGTGCAGTCTCTGCTCAAAAAGGGCGCCAACCTCGACATAAAGCGGATATGCCCCCTGCACGGCCCTGTATTGACTGACATTGCCGGCCATGTCGCCCTCTATGACACATGGAGCAGCTACCGTCCCGAAAATCCCGACGGAGTGTTCATCGCCTATGCGTCGGTATACGGTGGCACGGCAAAGTGTGCCGCCCTGCTGGGGGAACGTCTCGGCGAGATGGGCATCAAGGAGGTGGAGACCATCGACCTGTGCCGTTGTGACATGGCCGAGGCTGTAGCGCAGGCATTCCGCATGGGCACGCTCGTCGTAGCCGCCACGACCTATGACGCGGGACTGTTCCCCCCGATGCACAGTTTCCTGCACCACTTGCAGATAAAGGGCTGGCGCGACCGTCGTGCGGCAATCATTGAGAATGGCTCATGGGCGCCAATCGCCGGCAAGATAATGGCAGCCATGCTATCCGAGATGAAAGGCATCACGCTCATCGAGCCTGTAGTGACAATCAAGAGCCGCCTCAAGCGCGACGACATCCCCGCCATCGACACCCTCGCGGCCGACATCGTGTCGGCAATCAAGGGGTAATCCGATGACCACTCATTCCGAGGGTGTTGCAAAACTGCCGATTTATGTCAAAGTAGGGTCGCGACCTGTCGCGACCGCACATTTGCCACTACGACTGGGCGAGTTCTGCAACACCCCCAACCTATGTAGCCCCATATTGCCAACGGCGATAGCCAAGACAATAATATGGTGTTTCAGAGCTATCTTACTTCCTGGATGAAGAAGATTTCGGTGGGGAAGTGGTCGGAGTAGCCTCCGAGGAATGCGCCGGCTGAATAGGTGCGCAGCGGGTAGCCGCGACGGTTGCCCTCGGTGTCGCGCAGGAAGTTGAAATTGAGCACCTTTGCGTCACTGAATTTCAGCGCGTGCGGATTGGCGGGATTGCCGAGCAGATTGCCGGAAATGATTATCTGGTCGAAAAGGTTCCAGCCGCCCTTATAGGCGAGCGAGCCGATACCCTTGTCGAGGATGCCCCAGAATGGATTGTAGAATCCGTGGGGTGCAGTGACCTCTTTCTTCTCCTTCCTGGCATTGAGCACATTGGCACACGACTTGTCGAATGGGTCGTCGTTGAGGTCGCCCATTATGATGACGCCCGTATTGGGGTCTATGCGCCACAGCGAGTCGGCAATCTCCTTGCTCAGTGACGCGGCGGCCTCGCGCAGGTAGCTCGACCGCTCTGCGCCTCCGAGACGCGACGGCCAGTGGTTGACAATGACAGCGACCTTCTGGCCGCCGAGCAGGCCGAGGACACACATCTGGTCGCGGGTGCGGAAATCGGGCTGGTCGGCGATGCGCAGGGTGTGGTTGCTTACGCCAAGCACCTTGAACAGCTTGGGATTGTAGAGCAGTCCCACGTCCACTCCACGGCGGTCGGGTGAGTCATGGTGAACGACTTTAAGATCCCAGTCCTTTATGGCGTCGGCCTTGACAAGGTCCATCAGCACACTACGGTTTTCAATCTCCGACACGCCGATTATTGCGGGACCCAGCGGGGTGTGCCGCGTCTTCATCTCCGAGATGGCGCGTGCAAGATTGTTGATTTTCAGCCAATACTTGCGACCGTCCCACTGCCGTGCGCCGGCGGGCGAGAACTCAAGGTCATACTTTCCGTTGTTGTTGATTGTGTCAAAGAGGTTTTCGAGGTTGTAGAACGCCACCCCGGTGACCCTCATTTTGCGTCCCGTGGCACGGCTGTCATTCTGTGCAGAGATGCCGACGGACACCGCCATTACGGCCAAGATTGCGATTATAAAGCGTCTCATAAATGTGGTATAGAGTTTTTAGGTTGAACGTCGCGATGATGTGCAATACACACCTGTCAAATATACGAATAATTTACGATTTCCCGCACCATCCCCCCGAAAAACGTTCATGACACCGCATCAATCACTCGTCGAGCGAGTAATTGAGAAAGTCATTCAGGGGCTTCAGCAGCCGCAGACGGTCGGCAGCCTTCTCGGGCCAGCTGCCGGTGGCAAAGAAACGCCGGTTGACATCGCACAGGCGGCCATACTCCTTCAGCCGCAGCAATTCGGCCTGCGGATGGTCGCGGTCCCACCCCTTGGGTATCGTCTTGAGCCGCTCGCCCCACCATCCCGGGAAGTAACGCAGCATCTCGGGGTCTGACACAATCTCCTCAAACTCCTCGATGTTGTCGACGATGGCCTGACGCAGCTTACGTAGCTGCGGAGATGTTGGATGCCATATGCCTCCATACAGCCCCGACTCATCCTGCCCCATGTGGAGATAGAAGCAGGCGCGGTCACACTTGCGTCCAGTGGGGCTGATTAAAGCCGAGAAATAAGTCTTGTAGGGGGTCTTGTCGAGCGAAAAGCGGGTGTCGCGGTATATGCGGTAGGCACAGTCGCGTGCCGTCACATGGCGCAACGCCGGCTCCCACTCCCCCATGGCCGCTATCATGCGGTCGAGATCGGCGAGCCACAGCTCGCGCAGCACGTCATACCGCTCCTTGTTGGCCTGAAACCACTCGCGGTTGTTGTTGCGTGAAAGCTCATCGAGAAATCGGTAAAGGTCGGGGATATACTCGGCGCTCATAACGTATCGGTCGTTTTAGGCGGTTATTTTATTTCCTCCCATTCGGCATCGACAACCTGCTGCTCCACCTCATAAGACACGGTGTCGCCGGTGTCGCCGGCTGTAGTGTGCGATGTGACGGTAATATCCTCGTATTCCACATATTCCCCCTCGTCGCGACGGAATATCTTCTTACGTTGAGGCCGGGCATACGCCTGCTGCTGTTGGCGGCGCTGCTCCTCGCGTGCCGAGGCAAAGCCACGGCGCGCCTGACGCGTGGCACGGCTGATGGCCCAGAACGTGCGTATCACGGGCCAGAATATCACCGCGAGTATGATGAGTAGGATGATTAGAAATGACATGTTAGAGGGTGTTTGATAAACTCTGACATATTATCTAACAAATTTCATGCCGAATTATTTCACGCGCATGACCTTGAATATGGCCATAAGCACGTACAGCACGATAGTAAGGGCTATCCCCGGGAGCCGGAATATCGCTATGAGCACAATCGCTGCGGCTATGATGATGTAGCGTGACAGGTTGTCACGCAGGCTGAAATTCTTGAACTTGAGCGAGAAGATGGGCAGGTCGCTCACCATGAGCCACGACATGAGCACTATGATGATGGCGGTCGTCCACACGGGATACATACCCGTGGAGTGGAGCATGGCGCAATACCCTACCCAGAACAGCGCGTTGGCGGGAATCGGAAGCCCGATAAAAGATGTGGTCTGGCGGTCATCGACATTAAACTTTGCAAGCCTCAATGCCCCGGCTACGGCTATGAGCAGCGAGCCATAGGCAAGCCATCGGTCGGAGGGAAGCGCGGAGGAGATGGTGTTGAACATCAGCAACGCGGGCGCAAGCCCGAAACTCACCAGATCGCTCAACGAGTCAAGCTCCTTGCCCATCGGCGAATATGCACCGAGCAAGCGTGCCGCCGCCCCGTCGCAAAAGTCAAAGACCGCAGCGGCGCATATGAATATGAACACCATCTCGTAGGCCTGGAGCGAGCCGAAGGTCTCGCCCGCCTGAAATGAGAATATACAGGCCAAGCATCCCGACAGCAGGTTAAGGCATGTGATGGCGTTGGGGATATTGGAACGGATGGCTTTGAACATGGCGTGAGGGATTGTGGGGACTGGTGATTATTTTGGCGCGGCAAGCCGGGCTATGGTAGTGATGCCGCCGACTGTCTTGTCGCCTATCTTGACGAAAATCTCGGCGTCAAGGGGGAGGTATATATCGACCCTCGACCCAAATTTGATAAAGCCCATATGCTCCTCGATAGAGGCCCGGTCGCCCGGACGGGCATAGGTGACAATGCGGCGGGCCACTGCCCCCGCTATCTGGCGCATCAATATGTCCTGACCGTTGAGGGCGCGTATCGCGACAGAGGAACGCTCGTTCTCGGTGCTTGACTTGGGCAGGTATGCGGCAAGGAAACGCCCCGCGTGATGGCGGCTATAGAGCACGGTGCCGTCGACAGGATACCAGTTGGCATGAACGTTGAACACCGACATGAATATCGACACCTGCATGACACGCCGATGGAGATACTCCCCCTCGTAGGTCTCCTCACACGCCACGACAGTGCCGTCGGCCGAGGCCACCACGACACGCTCGGGGTCGCCCTTGAAGTGGCGGCGCGGGGAGCGGAAAAAGTTCAGCACGAGAAGGTAGAACACCGCCGAAATGGAGAGGAACACGACTGGGATGGCGAGCGGACGTATGAAAAGCCATGCCGGCACGTTGATGACCATCAACATGAGCAGCAGGATTATCAATATATTTGTGCCTTCGCGGTGTATCTTTACTTTCATCTCGGTAATGACGAGGGATGTTGCGGAACTGCCAGTTTCATCCAAGGTAGGGTCGCGACATGTCGAGACCGCACGGATGGAATATTGGGTCTCAGCTTATTCTCGGTCGCGACATGTCGCGACCCTACATCTGATACTGCAATTTTCCAAGTTTTGCAACATCTTCATACGGCCTACAAAGTTAGGGAATTTTTTAACGTATTCAAAAATTAGCCTGTCAAAATAGGGTATCCGCGTCCTATTTGTGCGATATTTTGTGCGATTTTACCCCGTCAACGGGTCTCTATGGCGGGATTTACGAGATACAGGCTCTCGCGGGCGCGGGTAATGGCGGTATAGAGCCAACGGTAGAAGTCGAGGCCTATCGACTCGGGAGGAATATAGCCCAGGTCGACAAACACGTTCTTCCACTGGCCGCCCTGGGCCTTGTGGCACGTGACCGCATAGGCATACTTCACCAGCAGGGCGTTTATGTAGGGATTCTTCTTCAGCTCCCGCTCGCGGGTCGACATCGGGGTGTCGGAGGCAAAGAGGTCGGGGTCGCCGATGGCCTGCTCATAAAATTCGGTGAGACTCTCGGCGGGAAGCCCCGGATATTCCGACGTGAGGGAGGAGAGGAAAATCTTGGCGTCAATCTCGATGTCGTGGTCGGGAAGATGGAGAGTCACGTCGGCAAACGTCATCCCCCACTTCTCCTCCGTGCCGTATATGCGGGTGACGGTGGCGACATCTCCGTTGGCGATGAAGTCGAGGCCTTTCACCTCGCGGCTCCAATAGTAGTTGTTTTTGGCGACAAGAAGCCGCTCGCCACGCGACAACAGCTCCTCGCGCCCAAGTATCTGTGAACGTATGGCCATGTTGAACCCCACGGCGCGACGGTTGGAGCGGGTGATGAGCACCGTCTCCCCCTCCCCGTCCTCGGTGTAGCACGCCCCTATGGCATCGGGAAGTTCCTCGCCTGTCACCTCCATGACATCGTCAAACGGGGTGACCCTCATGCGCGGCTCGGGCAACGGTTCGGCCCGCATGGCACGCCGCAGCCACGTAGCGTTATAGAGTATCCCCGAACCCGATGCCTGACGCACGGTCTGCGTCAGCACCGCACGTGACACCCTGAGTCCGAATGAGCGTAGCACCTTGACGCTCAGCGCAGGGCTTTGCTCGTAACCCACGGGGGGAAGCTGTGCCGAGTCGCCGAGGAGGATAAGGCGGCAATTGTCGCCGGTGTAGACATAGTGGATGAGGTCCTCGAGCAGATTATTGCCCATGTCGGTCGACATCCCCACCATAGACGCCTCGTCCACGACAAACACCGCGCCACGATAACGGTTGGGGGCGACAGCCGCCATCGAGAAGCCCATGCCATGGCCGGCAGGGCGGTAAATCATGCGGTGGATAGTGTAGGCCGGGTGACGCGCATAAGCGGCAAAGACCTTGGCGGCACGTCCCGTCGGCGCAAGCAGCACCGACGGGACGCCCACCTCGGCCAATGTCTTGACAAGCGCTCCGGTGAGGGATGTCTTGCCCGTGCCTGCATACCCGTTGAGCAGAAACACGGAGTCGTCCGGCGCATTGCGCGAGCAAAACCGCGCAAGTGCCGCTATCAGCTCAATCTGCTGCCCGTTAGGCTCATACGGCAGATTGTAAGCCACCCGCTCCGCAAATGCCAGGCAATCCATCGGTCAATGCATCGTGCATTAACTATCTGAGGCTCCACTCAAAGCCGTCCTTGGTGTCCTTGACGTCAAAGCCGATTTCCTTGAGACGGTCGCGGATGAGGTCGCTTGTAGCCCAGTCCTTGCGGGCCTTGGCCTCGCTGCGTATCTGAAGCAACAGATCTACCGCTCCCTCAAAAGGCTTGAGCGCGTCGCCGCCGGCGGCCGAGCCGCCAATCTCCGTGCGTATGCCGAGGATGTCGACGAGGAACGTGCGGAACGTGTCCTTCAGCTCGTCGAGGTCTTCCGCCGAAATGGTGGCATTGCCGTCATTGACCTGATTGATGGCACGGCAGGCGTCAAAGAGGTGGGCTATGACTATAGGTGTATTGAGGTCGTCATCGAGCGCCTCATAGCACCGCTTGCGCAAGTCCTTGACATCAACGGTGCTCGCTTCCGACGGCTTCAGCTCGTTGAGACGCTTCCACCCCTCGAGCATACGCTGCAACGCCTTCTCGGAGCCTTGCAACGCCTCGTTGGAGAAGTCGAGGGTGCTGCGGTACTGGGCCTGAAGGATAAAGAAACGTATCGTCATCGGCGAGTAGGCCTGCGTCAGCAGCTTGTGGGAGCCGGTGAAGAACTCGTCAAGGGTGATGAAGTTGCCCAGCGACTTACCCATCTTCTGCCCGTTGATGGTAATCATGTTGTTGTGCATCCAATAGTGGACGGTCTCGTGCCCGTTGTGAGCGACCGACTGGGCTATCTCACACTCGTGGTGGGGGAACATGAGGTCCATGCCCCCGCCGTGGATGTCAAAACGCTCCCCGAGGTACTTCTGCCCCATCGTTGAACACTCAAGGTGCCATCCGGGGAAACCCTCGCTCCATGGCGAGGGCCAGTGCATGATATGCTCGGGCGCGGCCTTCTTCCACAGGGCAAAGTCGGCGGGATGGCGCTTCTCCTGCTGCCCGTCAAGCTCGCGGGTGGCCGACAGCAGCTCGTCGACATTGCGCCCTGAGAGCTTGCCGTAGCGGAAATCGCGGTTGTAGCGCGGCACGTCAAAGTAGACCGAGCCTTGGCTCTCGTAGGCATATCCGCTGTCGAGTATCTTTTTCACATACTCTATCTGCTCGATGATATGTCCCGATGCATGAGGCTCTATCGAGGGGGGCAGGACGTTAAGCTCCTCCATGGCGCGGTGGTAGCGGTTGAGGTAGTGCTGCACCACCTCCATCGGCTCAAGCTGCTCCAGGCGCGCCTTCTTGGCTATCTTGTCCTCACCGTCGTCGGCATCGTGCTCAAGGTGGCCCACGTCGGTGATGTTGCGCACATAGCGCACCTTGTAGCCGAGATGGGTCAGATAGCGGTAGAGGATGTCAAAGGTGATGGCGGGACGCGCGTGTCCGAGATGCCCGTCACCGTAGACTGTAGGCCCGCAGACATACATCCCCACCCTGTCCTCATGGAGCGGCACAAACAGCTCCTTCTGACGCGACAGCGAGTTGTATATGGCGAGATTGTTGGGTTTCATGACGTTATGCCTTTCCGCCGGTGATAAAGGGGTTGGGTATCTCGCCGTTGCCACCGCCGTTGTTGCCGTTGAGGGGAAGCTTTCGCTCTATCTCGCCGAAAGTCTTCTCATACTTGGACACGTTGTCGCGCAGGGCGTAAAGGAGGTTTTTAGTGTTCTCGGGAGTCATGATGACGCGGGTCTGCACCTTTGCCTGCGGCATGTTGGGGGCCACGGAGATGAAGTCTATGAAGAATTCCCCGGCCGAGTGGGATATGACGGCGAGGTTGGAGTAGTGTCCGTTGGCCACTTCGGGGGTAAGCTCTATCTTTATCTCGTTCTTTTTCTGTTCCATGATGTCTTTGTTTTTAATTGGTTGATGTTATGGTTAATTATCTGTTTTCATAAAGGTGTACTCCGTCTTAGGGAGATTGCTGTCGGCGACGTGGACAGTCACGCCACGGCATCCCTCAAGCTGCCACACGCCGGAGATGTCGACCGACAGGTAGGCTCGGCGCGTATAGCTGTCAGGCTCCCCGAGCAGGTCGTGGACGAGGTAGAGCTGCGGCACGGGGTCCCCGAGAGTCTCGCGGTCGGCGACAATCGACAGCAGACGCGGCTTTGCCGAGTAGCTGACGCGGCAATATACATTGATGTAGCAGCCCGTGCGCCATATGCTGTTGAGGTATATCGGGTCGGCATCCCACCGGATGTCGGCAATCGCGTCCTCCTTCAGCGGCACGTTGTTGATTGCGCCCGTGGAGACGACCGATACCTCGCCCGAGGTGTACGGCCTCCCCGAGGCGGGGATATATCCGAGCAACATGCGGTCGCCCTCCCCGATGTCGGGGTCGACGTCAACGCCTGTGGCTGTAAACGTCAGCAAGGGGCTGTCGTTTGACGCCCGCATGGCAAATCTCGCCACGCCGTGCGCACTCCCCTCGTAGGTCACGATGTCATAGAGCGTCGCCGTGTCGCTATAGGGGGCGTCATCGCCACATCCCGCGAGCGCGACGGCAAGCGTCATCGCCGGCAGCAGGGGGAGCAGTCGCGTTGTCCTCATGACCCGGCCTCCTCCCGATTGACCGCGATACCGGTTATACGCCCGTCCTTCATGTGGACTATGCGGTCGGCATCTGCGGCAAATCCCTCGTCATGCGTGACGATGACAAAGGTGTGCCCCATGTCGCGCCGCAGGTCAAAGAACAGGCGGTGCAGCTCGGCACGATTGTGGCTGTCGAGGCTGCCCGACGGCTCGTCGGCAAGCACCACACGCGGATTGTTGACAAGGGCACGCGCCACGGCGGCACGCTGCCTCTCGCCACCCGACAGCTCGGACGGCTTGTGCCCCGCACGGGGTGTCAGCCCGAGATAGTCTATCAGCTTGCGGGCACGCGCCACGGCGTCGGAGCGGCTGTCGCCACCTATCAACGCGGGCATCGCCACATTCTCCTCGACCGTAAACTCAGGCAGCAGCTGGTGGAACTGGAAGACAAACCCTATATTGCGGTTGCGGAACTGCGCCAGCTGATTGTCGCGCATCTGCATGATATCCTTCCCGTCATAGAGCACCTGCCCCGAGTCGGGACGGTCGAGCGAACCGGCAATCTGCAACAGCGTCGTCTTGCCCGCGCCGCTCGGCCCGACAATAGCCATTATCTCCCCTCGACATATGTCGAGGGAGATGTCACGCAGCACCTGCAGTGAGCCGTATGACTTGTTTATGTCGCGGATTTCAATCATTTCCGTGCCAATGGCTTGCTATCTGAAAGCGAAATTAATCAATTTCCACGAAAACGCAAAATTTGCCCCAGCGACAATTTTGTACACAAACCGTTTGACAAGGCCTATTTACCATGGCATGACAGCAGTAACGGAACATTGAATTAATATTCCATAATCCGAATTGCCATTTTTAATCACATTTTATCATTCATTACGAACTGTTCAGAAACCATTACAGCAGGATACCCGTTTTTATACCCGTAATGCATCGCGAAGCATAACCAATTAACAAGCTGACGATTGCATCGTCACAATTTCTAACAGACAAAACTTTCAATTATGGAAACCAAAGCTAAAAAAGAAAACTCCACAAAGAAAGAGGAAACTAAGGCTAAGGCGGAAACTACGAAAAAAGATGCTGCCGAGCAGAAATCAGACACAAAGAAGACATCCGACAAGGCAGCCGCCGAGAACAAAAAGAGCGGGGAGGAATTCCGTGAATTTTTCATCGACGAGCTGAAAGACATTCTATGGGCTGAAAAGGCATTGCTGAAGGCCCTCCCGAAAATGAAAAAAGCCGCCACGGGCAAAGAGCTGGCGGCATCATTTGACACCCACCTGTCGGAGACCGAAAGTCAGATTTCAACACTCGAACAGGTATTCGAGCTAATGGGCGAGAAGCCTAAGACAAAGAAATGTGACGCCATGGAGGGACTCATCTCCGAGACCGACAGCATAATATCAGACACCGACAAGGGCACCGCGATACGTGACGCCGGACTGATTCTCGCCGCACAAAAGGTGGAGCATTACGAGATTGCCACATACGGGACCCTTGCGGCATTTGCCGACGCAATGAATGAGACAAAAGTTGCAAAACTCCTGCGCTCGATTCTTAAGGATGAGAAGGACTCTGACAAGAAATTGACCGCACTCGCGCTCGAATCGGTCAATGAGGAAGCATCCGAAGAATAGCAATCCCGAGCGACGCCAAGATGGCGCCCAATCACCAGACCAAGGGGTGAGCCAAAAATGGATATTTTGGCTCACCCCTTGTTTCAATATACACTGATACAGGTCCCTGTAATTGCCTCAGGACTTATACACACATGGATAAGCCCATTACGCCAGACCTCATGCCGTAAGCTCGGGAGGGAGGATAGGCATCGCGCCCTTCTTGGTGCAGACATAAGCCGAAGTCTGCACGGCGCGTGAGTGGGCCTCGGCCACACTCTTCCCCTTGAGGATTGACGAGATGAACGCCGCCGTGAAACTGTCGCCCGCGCCCACCGTGTCGGCCACCTCCACCCTGGGAGTGGGCTGGAATGACACGTTGCCCGGGGTGAACACGTAGCTGCCGTTGATGCCGCAGGTGAGGATAAGCATCTTGAGGTTGTATTTGCCGAGCAATATCCAGCACTTGTCCTGCAGGTCGATGCCGGGATAGCCGAACATACGGCTCACCGTCACAAGCTCCTCGTCGTTTATCTTCAGGATATTGCACTGCCTCATGGAGTTGCAGAGGATTTCCTTGTTGTAGAATCCCTGACGCAGGTTCACGTCAAACACCACCAGATTGTCCTCACGATCAGGCATCGCGTCAAGAAAACGGTTGATAGTGTCACGGGACACGACATTACGCTGGGCCAAAGAGCCGAAACATACGGCCTTTGTGCGTCCTGCGAGAGCCTCAAGACGGGCAGTATAAGGGATATTGTCCCATGCCACATTCTCCTTGATTTCATACTGGGGTATCCCCGCCTGGTCAATCTCGACCTGCACAGTCCCGGTCGGGTACGGCACTTCGGCGATAAGCTGGTTTAACCCTTTTGAAGTGAAGTTTTCAACTATTTCTTTACCGAGAGCGTCATCGCCTACAGCACTCACGACACAGCTCGGCAAACCGAACTGGGAAACATGATAGGCAAAATTGGCAGGCGCACCGCCTATCTTCTTTCCTTCGGGCAACACATCCCACAGGGCCTCGCCCATTCCTACAACGATATCATTCATGTCCATTTGGTAAGATTTACAGATTGGTCAAGTATGTTATATTTTTCTGATTCTCAACGTATAATATAGGAGATATACGACACCTACGGTCATCACGGCCACCGCGCCGGCCTGGCCGACCGCATCGGCGGCATAGCCCATTGCCAACGGGAAGACAGTGCCGCCAAAAAGGCCCATAATCATGAGTCCCGACACCTCGTTTTTCTCGTTGGGGGTGTAGACGAGAGCCTGGGAGAACACTATCGAGAAGATGTTGGAGTTGCCGAATCCTATCAGTCCGATGCCGACATAGAGCGGCGCGAGAGTATCACATGCAAACAGTATCACCATCCCTGCGAGCATCATCATCACGCTTATCGCAAAAAACACCTTTGCCGGGACGGAACGCAGTATGAATGCGCCGAGAAAACAGCCTATCGTGCGGAAGATGAAGTAGACGCCGGTCGCAAACCCTGCCTCCTCAAGCGGCAGCCCGAGACGCTCCATGATAATCTTGGGTGCGGTGGTATTGGTGCCCACGTCGATACCCACATGGCACATTATGCCGATGAAACAGAAGAGGATAAACGGACGCCCGAGCAACTTGAGGCACTCGCCGACACCCGATGCCTTATCGGGTCGCTCCTCCTCGATAGGGGTTGCCGCCAACAGGGAGATGGATAGGAAGCTGACGACAGCATATATCACAAACAAGGACCTCCAGCCGAGACCGAATGTCGGAAAGAGTGTCGTAGCTCCCCATGCGGCGATTATCGGGGCGAGAAATGAGGCGATAGCCTTTACAAACTGCCCGAAGGTGAGTGTCGATGCGAGCTTATCGCTGCTTATAAGGTTGGTGACAAGCGGGTTGAGTGATGTCTGCATGATGGCGTTGCCGATGCCGAGAAGCGAGAACGAGACAAGCATTATCATATAGCTGTCGCCGAATACGGGTATGAACAACGAGGCGGCAGTCACGATGAGGCTTATGAGCACGGTGTTCTTGCGCCCGATTTTATTCATAAGCATCCCCGTCGGTACCGAGAATATCAGGAACCAGAAAAACACGAGGGAGGGGAAGAGATTAGCCTGCGAGTCGGTCAGTCCGAGGTCTTTCTGCACATAGTTGGATGCCGTGCCGACGAGGTCGACAAAGCCCATGGCGAAGAAACAGAGCATCACCGGGATTATCTGAAACAAGAATGCCTTGCGGTTGGTGACGAGCGTTTGTGGCATAGCTGTATTTGACATTTGTGTGTGATTTACGATGTTTGTTGGTTATGTCCGTTATTTTTCCTTGATGGAGTATATCTTGAGGTTTTCGACTTTCGCGTTCCCGCCTCGGGATGATATCGAGAGCGTCGAGTAGGGCTTTGTGGGGAACACAAGGTTGGTCATGACAAATTTCCCGTCATTCCCAAACACCTCAATGCTCGACCGGTCGATGAAGATTCTGAGCGAGACCCGATTTTCATCCTCAAATGTCGGGGAGACTGTGACAGCAGGGAAATCCTGGCTGAAATCCACCACTCCGCTCTCGCGACGGTCAAACGACAGGGTGTGCGCGGCGGCGTCATACTTCATCACCACCTTCTCATTCCCGTCGTTTTTAAGTGTAAGGCTCACGACGTCAGCCCCCCGGGCGTCTATATCAAGCAATATCTCACATACCCCGCTGTTGGATGACGGGAGGAGGTAGGTGCGGGGGTTCTTGCCAACACTGGCTTTACGGACATCGAGCTTGAGGCTGCCGCGCAGCGCGACAAGCTCGGGTGACGGCTGCGACGACGCATATATCTGCCCGTCGGCGCCCTTGAACAGCCCCACCTCGCGAGGGAGCGTGTTGGCGCTGCGGAATTGCTGTGTCGGCACTTCGGCGGCATACTGCCAGTTGCTCATCCACCCTATCACCGTGCGGCGGCTGTCGGGAGCGTCGCTCCAGCTTACCGTGGCATAGTGGTCCTTGCCATAGTCCATCCACTTTGTAGGCACATTGCCGTCGGCATCCTTATCGGGTGTAAACACTTTCCCGTCGAAGTCGCCGACAAAATACTGTGTCGCGCTTCCTCCGAATGGGCCGCCGGGATTGAGGTTGCACAGCAACACCCACTTCTCCTCGCCGCTTCCGTCGACCGGGAGCTTGAACAGGTCAGGGCATTCCCACACACCCTCCTGTGCGCCCAACCCCTTGCCGAATGAGCTTTGCAGCGTCCATGACCTCATGTCTGGCGAGGTGAATACGAGCATCTCATGTTCAAGGGCGTGGGCAAGCAAAAGCACCCATTGCTTTGCGTTTTCGTCCCAAAACATGTTGGGGTCGCGGGCTTCCGATTCAAGCGTTATGACCGGATTGCCGGGATAGAATTCAAAGGTATCGCCGCCGTCGGCGCTCCACACGAGACTCTGTACCTGACTCGCGTCGGCCGACGTGTACATACCCACGACAGCGTCATCGCCATATCCGGTCGAATTGCCCTTGTCGACGGCACAGCTGCCGCTGAACACCATCCCGAGTCCGTTGGGTCGTAGAGCCACCGGGTGATTTTCCCAGTTTATCAGGTCGGTCGATGTCGAGTGGCCCCACGACAGGTTCTGCCACTTTGACCCGTAAGGATTATACTGATAATACAGGTGCCACACCCCATCCTTGTAGAACATGCCGTTGGGATCGTTCATCCACCCGTACAAGGGAGTGTGATGATAGGCCGGGCGATACTTCTCGCGGTTGGAGGTGTCAAATGTGTCGGCGAGAGACACGCTCTTCCAACATGCGTCCTCCTTGGCCTCGCGCACGGTCGAGCGGCCCTGGGTGGTTATTATGTTCAGAATCACCTCGTGCCCCTTGTATGGTGTGATATCAAACGGCACGTGATAATCGACCTTGCTCTTGGCGAGACGCACGTTTATGGTCTTGTCGAGTTTCCCGTCGACAATGATATTCACCTTTGCGTCATCGTTGGATTCCTGTACCGGCAACAGGAGATTTCACTCAGGTAGTTTTTTAACAATTCAACCGGCTTTTGCTACTGACCCGTTTTTTAACAATTCAACCGGTTTTTGCAGCTGACCCATATTTGCGTCGAAACGCCGGTTGCGGATAACGAAAAACCTCCGAAATACGCTGTATTTCAGAGGTTTTCTGCATTTTGATGTTTTGTCTTGTGACCCCGGAGAGGCTTTGAATATTTCGCCAACTCACTGGAGTTCAATACGTTTATCTTAGTCAAAATGCAGAACGTACCCTCTTGGGCCACCTCTCTGCTTCTGCGATTTTCAATAATCTATTGCCTTGCCGCTGCAAGAATGTTTTGCAAATTTAGTAAAAATATAGTAATTGTGAAAGCTAAATTTCACCAATTTAAATTATGATCCTTGAGGCTAGTAGGATATTCAGAAACCCCATATCGTCCAAATGAAGACAGGAATCTTTGTCTCAATTGATGAATATAAGGAGCCATTAGTCGAAAGTTAGTTCGATTATTAATAATTGCAGTTTTCCCAAATAACTTAAATCCAGTTTTAAAACTTATCAATCCTGCTTTATTGTTAGCGCTATCGAACGGAAACGATGGTAATATGTGAATAGATAATTCACCATTATGAAATATGTCTCTGCATCTGTCTTGTTCCTTTTTTTTCGCACTCGTAAACCACCCATTATTTGCAGCCTTATCACATTTATGCGTAATGTATTCCTTATATGCATGGTGGCTAATCATAAGAAATGCAAAATCAGATTCTTTCTTAGATAATTCGCATTCAGGGGTTATCAGGATTCCGAAATAATCATCTGCAAATTTGAAGATATCTCCTGTTGTAATTGGCATTTCTGGATGAACCTTTAAATACATTATATGCCTATACAGCTGAGCAACTTTGTCGTTAGCGACAGCTTCGTCAGTTACAGTTTGAGCATTAATTTTGGCACGCAATTCACGATGTTGTATTAAGTTCTCTGATAAAACATTTTGGAAAACTCCAATTACTTCAGAAGCACCATCTGAGCCGTCAGATTGTGCACTATCTTTAATCTGAGTAATCCAGTTATTGGTTGCTTGCTCAAAATCTGCAAATAATTCTTGAACCGATTGGTTTATAGTTTGACTCCAAAGTTTTGGAATCTGCATATGGCTATTTTGAGTTTCAAGAGACTTGATATCAGCTAATATGGCAGTTACCTCTTTGTCTGGTTCTAACTCATTATTTTTTTCTCGATATCTAATTTTATTCCCAAACTTGTTGTTTAATTCAGCTTTTGTTTCCTCTGATAAAGCTTCTCTTGAATAAATATAGACAAGAGAATAAATATTATTTGCTTTTAATATTGACAAAGGGTTTTCTTTCTTAGGAATTCCTTCTATCTCTTTTTCAAAAGTCCAATCTAAAATTAAGCAACGAATGGTCGAAACAGATCTCAATACACTTGAAAGATTTCCAAGTGTAGAAATCGGAATTACCGTCAACTCTTCTTCGGAGTTAATAAACGTATTGAATAGTTCATTCTCAAGCCTTCCAGCAGTGAGAACATCATCATCAGCGAAAATTATAACTCCGTTCATTTTTGATTAACATTAGGGTTAAAAGTAATCTTAAAGTTTGCCCCTGGCAAAATTTTATATTTATTCTCCTCAATCAACTCAATTGTAGCGTCAATCCGTCCTAGTAGCTCTTGAACGATATAGAGTCCAAGGCCTCGACCATTCGATTTCATAGAAACGAATTCTTGAAATATCATAGAAGATATATCGTCTCGTACACCGGGACCATTATCGGCAATTATACAAGTATTATCAATTGAATTTATCTGGATATAAAGTTCCCTTTCAATATTTGTTGATGTGGATTTAATCCAATAAATAGCATTATCCACAAGATTTATAAGAACTTGTAAAATAAGCCCTGCATTAGTCCGGATAATTAAATCATCTCTAGTTAGAATTATCTTGCAAGATATTTCATCATTGATTTCGGTCCGAAAATATCTAAATACCTTTTTGCAGGATTCGTGTATAGATATATCCTTAATAGACTTCCTTTGTACCTTGAATAAGGGTTGGATCATTTGCATATCGTCATATACGATATCTATATTCTCCGTCATATCGTCTATAAAGGAAATTAGTTCCTCATCTTTCAAAATATGTTTTTTGGCTTTTTTGGAAACATTCTTCAGATTCATTTTCATTAGCGAGAGAAGTCTTAGCGAATCATGAGAAGAACGTTCTACTGCCATTCCTAATCCGGCTAAATCCTCAACAGTCTGCATACGATCTTGAATGACAGAAAAATGTCCCACATATGCATCAACAAACTTCTTGGCTTTTTCTAAGCTTTCTTTGTCATCAAGGGCCAAAAGTCTCTTTTCGAAGCTAATATATGCTTGTTGTAATTTATCTTTTGTTGATTTAAGACGGTTTGTTGTTTGTATATTCTTTTTTAATTTGTCGATTTTTATTTCTGCATTAAATATCTCTGTTACAGCAGTTACAAGACTAGTAAAAGCTTCAAAAGCACCATCAATGTCAATTAATCCTTGTCTATTGGTTGAGTCCTTTAGTTTGGGGTTCCCTTCTTGAGATATATATACAAATCCCGTTAAATCATTATAGCTGATAAATTGTCCCGCTTTTTTTGTGGCACGAAGTTTATCCAAGGAAAGCCAGTCAATACCCTTCTCTCCATATGGGTAAACTCGAACACCATCTCTAAGGACATACACAAAATTCTCTTTGATAAATCGTTTTAAATCCTCGTTAAGAATTGTTTTATCCGGTTTATCCAAGTCAAAGGCATAAAATGCAAAATCGAATCCACCACAATTAAATTTCTGTTCGCGTTTCAGAAATTCTGTGATAGCATAAGATGAATAATTGTGATGTGCGAGCTGATTTCTATCGAGTAAATTTAATTCTCGATTAAATTCTCGATATGGATTAGTCGATTTATATTGGAATGATAAAATTCCCTCTTTTGAAACAGAACCAGTGATTCGATATTGAGCTCTTTCAATCACATCTTTAAAAGAAGTTCCTTCTTCTGCAACAAATGGTTCATTATTTACCGAAAGGAGCACATCAAAATCTTTTACTGGAATTATCCCAAATTGTCTTGCAGAAGTATCTGTTGGAGGAATCATCCGCTGAATGCTACGATAAAGCTCTTCAAAATCTTTGGTAGACCAATTTTCTCTTAATAAGTATATTCGAAGGACTGTGCCAGTTCCAGAGGTGATAACTTCAGCGGGAGAATTTACGAACCAATCATTAGTGACATCCTGAAGAAGTTTGTATTCACTCTGCTGATTGAATAGATTGGCTTGATCAGGATCATAGTCCGAAAAATTCATAAGAAGTTTGACTTCTTCTTGTCCTTCAGTACGAGTATAGAGTTCTATTTTAGTTCCTAATTTATGAATTGCAAAACGACCAATACCCTTTTCTCCTTGGATGATGCGTCCCAACCTTGTGCGATTGTCTTTACGCTTAGTAGTCATCTTATTAGGGGTCGCAGGTCTTAACCAAACATTTTTTATGGTATCCAAGGACATTCCTATTCCATCATCCTTAATTTCAACATATGCCAATTCATTTTGTGGCAAATCGTTTAAGCCAATATTTTGGATATTATGAAAAGCTACTGATACTAGTTTAGCATCAGCATCATAACAATTTTTAATTAGCTCAATAATTGCCACTTTCTTATCAGTTATTAACTGATCCCCTAGCATTGTCATTAAACGAGCATAAGGTTCAAATGGTGCACTATCGTGTTTTATTACAGCCATCGGATTATTTTTGTGCGAAAATTACAAACTCTTCTGAATAAATTTTTCTGCTACTTTCTGCAATGCTGGCAAATTTACCATTTGCATCCCTATACGGAGTTAGTATTTTATTCGAAATCTTACGACGGTCAACTTCAATATTCTCAAAACCTTCAGAAATTAAACATTCAACCAAATGTTGAGCGTTGTTGATATGAATACCTTTATATTCCGTATTACCAATAACAAAAAGACATGCTCCATTTTGATTGAGCATCTTTGCAACTTTACTGATGGCCAATTGCATATCTACATAATATTGAGCTACAGATTTTGCTTTCCTGCGATCTACTTTGGCAAGAGAAGATACTATTTCACTTCCCGTTTTATTCAATTTATCTTGATTAAGTTGGAAGTCTTCTGAATGAAAAAGGCTACCGATGGTTCCTTCTCTAAATGTTTTGAAATCATCAGTATATCCTAACCATAAAGTAGATAGTTGATGTAAGTCTGCGTATTCATATGAAGTAACATATGGAGGACTTGTTACAACTAAATCAATAAACGGTTCGTCAAATTGTTGCTCTAAAAAGTTGGCTGTATTTATATGTGCGACACCTCTAATTCCTTCTATTTCCTTATTAGCTTTTCTCATCATATTTATTTGAAAAGCGAAGGCTTCTAGTGGGTTTTTAGGAGCTTTGTTCGGATCAACTTGTGGTTTTATTGATTTTGTAAGCCACTTAGAGCAAGGTTTGAGGATATTTGAAAACGCACAAAGGAAAAAATTAAGATATCTCTGATTATCGACAGATGTATAAATCGCCGTTCTCAAGCGGAGTAAAAGGTCTATTTGAGTTTTACTAAACCAATAATTTATCCGTTCGTTTTTATAAACAGAATTTTGTTCGTCTATTTGGCATACCTCAAAAGCCGCCAAAATAGATGTGTAGTATGCTTCTATTCTACAATCATCATATGAACAACTTTTTGTGGATGCAATTAAAGTCGCTACAGGGTTAATGTCATACCCCCAAAAGTTGCGACCAGCGCATACGCTTTCAAATGCGACAGTTCCACATCCACAAAAAATATCAGCGATATTATTCACCGTAATACCATTCTGAGATGCTTTTTCAATTGCTTTTGTGGTAATGAACGCAGGAAATTTTGCTGGATAAGCGTGTATGCTATGCATACGATTTTCTCGCTTTTCCGGCAAATTCCACTCAGGCTGAATCGCGATGGAGTCGAAGTCTAGAGTATTGAAATTATGTATATTAACATTCATTTTAAATCAATCATTTGGTATAAATGTTGCCATGTATAGCTACACCACACCAAATTAAGTGCAAATTTACGTTTTTTCCCCCAATGTTCCAAATGGAATATTGGTTATGGCAATATATAATCATTTACATTGCCCTATAATGACATAGCACACGATTGATTTGTCTGATTCATTAGTGCGTAGCTTCGCTTTGGCACATTTCTTTAGTAGGAATTTATTTCAGGCCATATTTTTTCCTCTTTGCCCATAGAGCTCTTTCGGAGATGCCTAGCAATTTGGTAGCTTGTATTATATTGCCTCCTGTATGGGCTATGGCAGCGGTGATTTTTGCTTTTTCAAGACTGGTATCATCAAGACGGAAATTCATGTGGACACTGCTTGCTGGTGTGCCAAATTCAAGATTATCCTTCGAGATGATATCACCACGGGATTTCAGTACGGCGACGCGTACAACGTGTTTAAGTTCACGGATATTACCGGGCCACGAATGTAGGCGCATCGCTTTTTGTGAGGAATTATCAAACCGCTTTATGTTTTTGCCGAATTCAGTATTATAATGCCGTAAGTAGAAATCGGCAAGCAACGGAATGTCATCCAGACATTCGCGCAAAGGCGGAAGCGTTATTGTAAATTCCTTGATTTTGTAAAACAACGCCGAGAGAAAACTTTCTTCGGCCACCAATTCTGTAATATTCGGTGTGGCAGTGGCGATGATTCGCGTGTCTTGTTTGCTGTTTGTAATTACATGGAGAATTATAGATTGCATATCCGGTGACAGCAACCGGATATTATCGAGTATCGCCGTCCCACCTTGCACCTTGCGAATCTGTGCAGCTACGGCATCCAGCAGCGACATAGGCTGTTTGGCATTATGGTTTAGCGCAAGATGATGGAGCGTTCCGCAATCAAGCAATACGCATGGTTTGTCGCTTTTTGTGCTAAGATCATATATCTCCTGTGCCAAAGGCTCTTTCCCCACACCACTTTCACCAATAATCAATATATTCAGGTTTGTTGGTGCGACCCTATGTGCTGCACTGTATGCACGCAGGCATCCGTCGCTTTTGCGAGAAAACAGCAAAGGAAAATTGCTGGCTTCGTTCTTCACAAACAACGC
>ERZ808054.84-NODE-84-length-116757-cov-5.757045_pt1 | contig 116757 bp, 85 predicted proteins | sample MGYA00380201_ERZ808054 | MGnify/ENA primary metagenome ERZ808054 (study PRJEB31490, sample SAMN06133419) | mouse gut metagenome | isolation source: Z5_2 | host: mice | place: China: Chengdu | collected 2015-05 ...
GCTGAATCAATCCTATGCCGCCGGTTTTCGGGATTATGATTATTACCGGGTGGATTCCCTGACGGAGGACGACGCGCCGGATTTTTACCAAAACCGTGTCAGGCTGTTGGAAGAGTGGCTTACAGAGGAAGCGGCGGATCAGTTTACGGAGGCGGAAAAGGCGTTTCTGGTAGAGCAGTACGAAAGTCTGGAAACGCCCCTGTATGTGGAATATGCAGTGGGCTGGGCGCAGTTGTTCGAGTATGCTCCCACCGTGGTGATGATCACCATGTTGGTGCTGGGTTATCTGGTGGCCGGCATTTTCTCCAATGAATTTATCTGGAAATCGGACGCCGTCTTTTATTCTTCGCTGCATGGGAGGGATAAGGCGGTGCGGGCCAAGCTGAAGGCCGGTTTCTGTCTTGTAACCGGAATTTATTTTGGGGCGTTCCTGCTTTACAGTGTAATCGTTTTGGGCTATTTGGGCGCCGGGGGTTTTGATATGGCTGTCCAGGCCTGCGACAGCTGGAAGTGCTTTTACAGCATTACGGTATGGCAGAAATACCTTTTGATCGCTGTAGGCGGGTACATAGGCTGCCTGTTTATTTCTTTTTTGAGTATGCTGGTGTCCGCCGGGACCCGATCGGCGGTGGCGGCGGTAATGCTGCCCTTTGCTTTGATTTTTCTCCCGTCCTTTTTGGCCAATATCCCAAGCCAGGCCGTACAGAAGATCATAGGGCTGCTGCCGGATCAACTATTGCAGACAGGTAAGTCGCTGAATCTTTTTAACCTGTATTCCGTCTTTGGAAGAATACTTGGGGCTGTTCCCATCCTGCTGGTACTGTATTCCCTGCTGACAATCATTCTGTGCCCGGTAATCTATCGGAAATACCGCCGCATACAGTTGGGATGAATAATGGAAAATTTATAAAAATTTGAAATTAGGTATTGACATAAATCTCGTATGTGATAACATATCCCATATACGAGATTTTGTCATGTATCTCAACTCAATTACAGCACATTTCCTCCTGAAATATGCGGAACAAAAAACAGCATATTTCCGGAGGGCGCACTGAGTGATTGCGGGACGCGCCAGCGGCCCGAAATCGCTCACAGGAATGTGTGCCGTAGGAAATATGCGGAACAGAAAACAGCATATTTCAGGAGGGCGCACTGAGTGATTGCGGGACGCGTCAGCGGCCCGAAATTGCTCACAGGAATGTGTGCCGTAGGAAATATGCGGAACTATAATGAAGGAGGAGAAGTGATGAGAGAGGCAATGGATTACATTATGGATCTGGAGGGCAACAAGATTCTGATTGAGGGAGAGCAGAAGCGCATGAAACAGGATCTGGCGGATCAGTACGTGCGCATGCGCAAGGACATGAAGCTGACCCAGGAGCAGGTATCCCGTCGCTCCGGTATTCCCCGCTCCAATATTGCGCGGTTTGAGAGCGGCAGATACAATCCCTCTCTGGAACTGATGGTAAAGATGGCGGCAGCCATGGGCCTGAAAGTACAGATTCAGCTTGTACCCGACAAGGACGCAAAAAAATAAGGGCTGTCGGGAATGCATTCTAAATACGTATTAACACGATAACACGGGCATGGCCCGCGTTATACAGAGGTGAGGATAGTCAGTATCCGGGAGGCAGTGAAATGCTAAAAGAGATGAAGTGGAATATGCTGCTGTCGGCGGCGCTGTATATGGTATTGGGGCTGATCCTGCTGATTTTACCGGCCACTACGGCCCGCACGATCTGTTACATGATCGCCGGAATTGCCATTGTGACAGGCCTGGTGAATCTGGTGGTCTATTTTACCCGGAACATTACCCGCAATTATTACCGCAATGACTTTGTAATGGGCCTGATGCTGATGGTCCTGGGCTTTTTCGTGATCTACCGGGTGGATCTGGTGATTTCACTGGTACCTTTTATAATCGGTCTATGTATCATTGTCAGCGGCCTGTTCAAGCTGCAGGGGGCCCTGGACGTGCAGCGCATGGGGGGCAATGCCGTAGTGATCCTGGGAGTGGCGGTGATCAATGTGGTGGTGGGCATTCTAATGGTGATCAATCCCTTTGACTCGGCTCTGCTGCTGTATCGTCTGCTGGGTGCGGGGCTGCTGTTCAGCGGGCTGACCGACCTGGTTTCCACCCTGTACCTGTCCGGCAAGATGCACAGCTATATCAGGAAAATGGAGGATGCGGAGGGCGCCATCAAAGTGACGGAACTTCGGACGGAAGAGGACTGCGGAAAAGAGACCGAAGAAGTCTTGGGAGAGTCAGAGCAGTCCGGAGAATCGGAGCAGGGATCGGAGGCGGACAGTCAGCCTTCCAGAGCCGAGTAGTTCCGTGCCGTGGGCCCGGATTCCGGCAGAATGTGTTTCCTTCTCTGTTTTGAGGAAGGGACAAAAGGGGCGGTCCCTGCCGGACCGCCCCGCTTTCTATATGATAAACAGTGCGCCGCACTGTAATGTTTAGGCGAAGCTGGTCAACACCGAAAGCAGCACTGGCAGCTTCTTTTATGTATCAGTTTTCGTCTTGCTGATAGATACATCTTATCAGGGAAATGTGTCCAAAGTGTAGATGAATCCGAAAGAATAAATGAAGAAATAATGAAAAATGTGGAAAATTATTTATATGGAAAATTGGGTATTGCATTTTACGCATATTATGATATAATCCCGAGTTTGACACTTGTGAAAGCAAAAAGTGGCTGCAAACCCAGTAATTATGCTGGCTGTAGCCATTTTCACTTTGGAAACGATTTGTTCTATTTTTTTACTTCTTCTGTTTTAGTACTTTTTATTATGCTGCGCATGGCTGATTTTGAGATAAATTCATAATCCGTATGAAAGCCAAATGCTTTGTGTAAATCATCCGTCAGATCTGTGCTTTGATGCGGTCCTCTCGCCTGACATCTCCTTCGAGATTTGTTATGACCGCATAAATTCCGTCATACTTTTCTTCTTCAGATATATGTTCCAGATCCAGGTCACATATGTTTTTGCCTGCAACTTCACCCTCTTCTGTTATGGCCATAGATTTAATAAAACGGGGTCATTCTGGTTTTTGCCACGTCTTTTTTTTGCCCGGCTGTTCCATCATTTTTACGGCGCATGCTATCTGCTGTTCACGGATTCTTTTCTGGTATGCCTTGTATTTTGGAGAATAAGAACAGGCATTTCCTTGTAAAAGACTGTTTCGTAAATATCCGAATCGGATTCATCAAGAATTCCAAAGTGTCTTTTTCTGCCTCAGATTTTGCCCAGGCTATCATAGTATCCTAATCTCCGGTGAACTGTTCTAACTATGCAACCATTGTATCCGCCTCCCTGTCGGAGGAGGCACAGATCATCCTGACAGCCTCCGCAGAGTTGAAGAACAACGCAGTGGTGAGAATTGTGGAATAATTTCTTTTTTTATCTTTGCTGGTATGTTATAATGGGTAAAAGCGATACACAGGCATAAAAAATCAGGAAAGGATGTGCGGCGACATGGGCTTTGCGGAGACGGAACGGAGAAAAGACGAGAAAATAAACGGCATAATTTATGATATGTCTCCCTCGCCGGATTTCCGGCATGGGATTGTCAACGGCAATATTTACACGATAATTAAGCAGGGATTAAAAAACAGCATATGTCTCGTGACCATGGAGAATCTGGATTATCAATACAACTCCAGAGAGAATGACGACTATCTGTGCCCGGATATCATGGTTATATGTGACAGAAAACACTTAAAGGGCGGGACTTACAGCGGGACACCGAAATTCATTGTGGAGACCCTCAGGCCCTCAACCGCCAAGAGGGATAAAACAGAGAAAAAAGATATCTACGAAAAAGCCGGAGTGGAGGAATACTGGATTGTATCTCCCAACGGAGAAGTGGAAATTTATTATCTTGTGGATGGAAAGTACATTCTGGATCAAAGTTATATGCTGCAGAACGATCAGGAGGTGGAGCATTATAATGCGGAAACCGAGATCACGCTGAAAGCATTTCCCCACATACGAATGAGGCTGGGTGAGATTTTTGAGGGAGTCGAATAAAAGATACGGGCTCCCTCAAAACGTTGGGCTGCTGCTCCTCTTCTTCCTTTGCCCGGAGCGTGATCCTGCGGTAATAGTATAGCGTCAGAACCCCGGTAAACAGGACGGCGATACAGTCCGCCACAGAGGAGGCGATGCAAGTTCCTCCAGCTGGAACAGGCCGCCCGGCAGATACGGCAGAGGAATCAGAAGAATGCCCTGACGGAGGGCGGAAGCGATGGATGCGCCGGAGGCGCTGCCGCTGGCCTGCAAAAAGTTGGTGGACAGATAATACAGATCGATAAAGTGTCCCGTGAGAAGCCCTGTTTTATGCTATAATCTTATCAGGGAAATGTGTCCAAAGTGTAGATGAATCCGAAAGAATAAATGAAGAAATAATGAAAAATGTGGAAAATTGTTTAAATAAAAAATTGGGTATTGCATTTTACGCATATCGTGATATAATAAGGTTCATGGAAGCATAGCTCAGCCGGGATGAGCGTTCGCCTCACACGCGAAAGGTCAGGAGTTCGAGCCTCCTTGCTTCCATTTTTTTACTCCCTGGCATTTTACTGGTTTAAAGTGCGACAGTTTAAAGTGATAAATCAAAGGGTTGTTCTTTCGGACCCGGTATCAGAACAGTTGTCCCGGGGCAGAGTCACAGAAAGGAATGGCTATAGGCATGAGCAGAGAGAGACAGGGCAGCCTGGTATCCTTCCGCCCGGATATCAAGGTAGTGGATTGCACATTGAGGGACGGCGGGCTTGTGAATAATTTCAGGTTTACGGATGAATTCGTAAGAGACCTGTACCTGGCCAACATTAAGGCCGGAGTAGATTATATGGAGTTTGGCTATAAGGCTTCCAAAGAGATTTTTCGAAGAGAGGATTTCGGCAAATGGAAGTTCTGTGATGAGAAGGACATCCGGGAGGTTGTAGGGGATAATAAGACGGACTTGAAGATCTCCGTCATGGCGGATGTGGGCCGTACCGATTTCAGGAAGGACATCTTAAACCGTAAGGACAGCGTCATCGACCTGGTGCGGGTGGCCACTTATATCAATACCATCCCCGCCGCCATAGAGATGCTGGAGGACGCCAAGAAGAAGGGCTACGAGACTACGGTCAACATTATGGCGGTGTCCAAGGTGGGAGACGCAGAACTGGACGGCGGGTTGGAACTGTTGGCCCAGAGCAGCGTGGACGTGATTTACCTGGTGGACAGTTTCGGTGCTTTCTGCCCGGAGCAGGTGGAACGGCTGACGGACAAGTATCTGGATGTGGCCGCGAAATACGGCAAGAAAGTAGGGATGCACGCCCATAACAACCAGCAGCTTGCCTTTGCCAATACGATTGAGAGTTTGTCCAAAGGGGCAAGCTATCTGGACGCCACGGTCAGTGGGATGGGCCGTGGAGCGGGCAACTGCTATATGGAACTGCTGCTGAGTTTCCTGCGCAACCCCAGGTATAATAAGATCGCCATTATGAATTTCATTGAGAAACATATCGGCAGGCTGAAAGAAGAAGGGGCCGTGTGGGGATATGATATTCCCTACTTACTCACGGGGATGTTGAATTGCCACCCTTCCGCTGCCATTCAGTTTATCAAGGAGAAGAGAACGGATTACGCTCTGTTTTATCAGGAATTGATAGACAGCGCATTATAAAGAATGAACTAGGCCCCGTCCTGTACACAGGAGGGGCTTCTTTTTGCAGATATTAAAAAAGTGTTAAAAATATTTTAAGAAAGTATTGGGAAATATTACAAAATGTGTTATACTGGAAAAACGGTACTGTAATTTTTGACAAAATGTGCGTGAAAGCATATGCAGTGAGGTGTAACACATTATGAAAAAGAGAGTGATCAGCGCATTGCTGGTGGGAATGCTGGCAGCTTTTATATTACAACAGTCGGTTCTGGAAACGCCGTCAATAGCGGCAGCCATGGAATCCGGGAACCTTCCCGCTATGGGAGAGGGCATGGAGGATATTCCGGAAGAAACCGGTGCGCAGGGGGAAGCGGTACAGAACGGAGAATCCGCGCAAGGGGAATCGGTACAGAACGAGAGAACTGCGCAAGGGGAATCGGTACAGAACGAGAGAACCGCGCAGGGGGAAGCAGTACAGAGCGAGAGAACTGCGCAAGGAGAAGCGGTACAGAACGGAGAATCCGTCCAGGGGGAAGCGGTACAGAACGGAGAATCCGTTCAGGGAGAAGCGAAGCAGAAAGAAGATGCAGCAGATACGGAAGGTCATGACGGACAAATTTCCGGGTCAGGCCCGGAGACGAGTGAAGGGACTGATGCGGTCCATACAGCGTCCCAGCCGGGCGGAGAGCCGGAGACCGGGGCGGAGGATGACAATGCCGCAGAATCTGTCCCCAGGGATTCGGAGACCGAACAGGAAGAGAGCGAATACGCCAACCTGGCCATTGCCCAGGTTTCCCATTATGTGAACGTGCGCCAGGAGCCAAACACGGAAAGCGAGATACTGGGTAAGATTTACAATGGGGCTGTAGCCCAGATCCAGGCCGTAGCAGGGGAGGAGCAGGACTGGTTTCAGGTGATTTCCGGCAGCGTGGAAGGCTATATCAAGTCGGAATATTTTCTCTATGGGGACGAAGCTGTGGAGGCGGTGGACGAGTATGTGACCCGCTATGCCGCCGTGACCGTGGACAGGCTCAATGTGCGCCAGGAGCCAAGTACGGAAGCCAGGCGTATAGGCTATGCCGGCCAAGGGGAAAAACTGAAACTTCTGGAACAGCAGGGAGACTGGATGCTGGTACAATATACGGAGGATCAGACCGGCTATGTGGCGGCAGAGTATGTAACCGTTTCGGAGGAGTTTCTTTATGCGAAATCCATAGAGGAGGAGAGAGCGGAACAGGCGGCCCAGCGGGAACTGGCCCGGCGTATGGCGGAACAGGAGCAGGCAGTGCCGGAGAATACGGTGGTAGCGCCCCTGACCCCGCCCGCCGCCGTCTATACTTCCAATGAGGAACTGCGCCGCGCCATCGTGGATTATGCCATGCTGTATCTGGGATATCCCTATGTGCACGGCGGCAGGAGCCTGGCCGGAGGCACGGACTGTTCCGGCTTTACCTGCTATATCTATGCGGATTTTGGATACTCCATCAGCAGAACTCCTTCCGGGCAGTACAGTTCGGCGGGCAGAAGCATCGACTACAGTGAGATTCAGCCCGGAGACATTATATGTTACGGGAAGAGCAAATGCACCCATGTGGGTATGTATATCGGGGACGGCCAGATCATTCATGCCGCCAATTCCCGCAAGGGCGTGGTGATCTATGACGCCGGGTATGACACGATACTGGATGTCAGGAATGTCATTGACTGACGGGGGCCGGCGGCAAACTTAGTCCAGGGGCCAGTGCAGGGCTGTGTCGCCGAACACTTCCGAGGACCATTCTAACAGTTCATCCAGGCTTATGGTCACGCCGCCATAGGAGCGGATACCGTGATTCTGTGCCTGCTCCTGGGTATAATCCTGCAGCAGATATACTCCTTCAAACCTTACGGGGCCGCTGTCATACTGGCATACCAGAGGAATGGGGCCGCTCTTCTGCTCTGTGATGGAAAGCCCGTTTTCGTCCACATGGAAGGTGATCCAGGCCATGGCCTCCAACATACAGAGCCCTTGCTTCTGGGTGGATACATAATTGCCCAGAGAATAGAAGCACAGGGCCCGCCGCCCGTTTTCCGCCTGTATCCACTCCATGGGTTGTACCACATGGGGATGGGTGCCGATGATAATGTCAGCTCCGGCTTCCGTCATCTGCAGGGCGAATTTTTCCTGATAGCCGGAGGGCTTTGTGGTATATTCCGTACCCCAGTGAGGACAGACGATGACCACATCCGCCCGCTCCCGGGCGGCGGCAATATCCTCCAGCACCTGGGGGTTCAGAGTGGTGAAGTCAAGCTGGCCGTTCTGGCGGTTATAATCGCAGAGAATATTCACATGGTCCATGAGGGAGGAGGGAATCACTTCCATATTGGGACCATATGTATAGTTCAGGAGAGCAAAGGTGAAGCCCTTTACGGTCATGTATCCGATGCCTCGTTCATCGGTCTGCCAGCCGGCGGTCTCATCCCCTACGGTTCGGGAAGTGCCGGTGAGCGGCAGATTGGGACCGTCTTCCCCGCGAATGCCTAACATCAATACCTCCGGGTGCTGTTCCTGCCAGAATGCGGCGCAGTGTTTCAGTCCCTGGAGTTTTTTGTCCGCCGCATGATTGGAGGCATGAAGTACCACATTGAAACCCGCGGCGGCAATGCCGTCCCCTACTTCTGTGGGTGAATTAAAGCTGGGATAACCCGAAAAGCCCAGATCATTGCCCCCCAGAATGGTCTCCTGATTGATGATTTTAATATCCGCCGCCTGAAGCTGGCCGGATATGTCCTCAAAAAGCATGGAATAGTCATAGCTGCCGTCCTGTTGTACGCCGCTGTTTACCAGGCCCAGGTGCATCAGGTTGTCCCCCACCATCATCAGCGAGATATCATATTCGGGAAAAGGCGTGGGGGTGGGCTCGGGTGTGGGCGAGGGCGGGATGGTATAGGCGGGGATGCCCAGTACATTCTCCTCCGCCTCCACCGGAGTGGTTTGTCCCACGGGATCCGCCGGACTGCCGCAGCCAGTGAGAAGAAGTAAAAAGGTCAATAGCGCCGCCAAATGGCGTATATGCCTGTCAGATTTCATAAATTGCCTCCTATTTTAGTTCCGCCTATTTTCGGTTGGTACACCAATCTCAAGATCAAGCTGCGGTGCGTTCCGCTCCTAATCTGTGCACCAACCGAAAACATGCTGATAAACAGTTTCGCATATTCTCTGCCCCGTAAGGGGCATAAGAGCCATTATACTACAAACGGAGACGGGAAAAAAGATGAAAGTGGGGAAACTTTATGGAAAAGCGGCTGAAAAAGTATCTGGCTATGCTGGAGCGGCTTACAGGGAACGGGGAAACATCCGGGTCCATAGATGGGGAAGCGATTCGGCGTTGCCGGGAGGATCTGCTGGTACAGATCCGATTTTTCCAACATGAGAGGCTGGTGCATTTAATCGTTACAGTGACTTTCGCGATCCTGACGGTGCTGTCCCTTCTGGGCTGCGTATTTTCACCCCAGCCGCCGCTGTTTGCGCTGGTTATTCTGCTGCTGGTACTGCTGGTTCCCTACATACGGCACTACTATATCTTGGAGAACGGAGTCCAGATGTTGTATGTATATTATGACATTTTTGGGAAAATGTTGGCAAATTCAGATTATCTCTCTCAAAATTTCCATATGTTGGAATAGCCTGTATTTCCGGGATTTTTCAATAAATCTGACAGAAAAATGTAGCAAATAGCACACTTTCTTATGCTTTTGCGGATGCCGCACATCGTAATTAATTCATTTGGTGCTACAAAGTGTTATGGTTTTGGAGTATGATATACTCATAGGGAATAAGGGACGCAGAACGGCACTGGGGAAAGCATTGAGGCGCAATATGGCAGGGAAACCATATTCAAGGCTGTGCGTTATGCCAAACAGTTTCCCGTGAAAGGGGATTAGTGTCCGCAATGTAAAAGGGGAATGGTACAGAAATGTACCATGCGGGCGTAAGGTGGTAAAGGCATCGGAAAAGGAGTCATCGGTAAGCCGAGGGCTCTTTTTTTTGAGGCAATTATCGAGTCCCGGTCAGGGGGAAGATTTTTGTACTTGTCCCATTTTGTAAAATCAAGTATGATAGAAGTAATCTGTGCATGAACCAAATGCAGACTTGGCAGGGAGGACCATCCGATGGTCTGCTGCCTGAATGGGAGTAACTGATTGGAGCGTGCGCTGAAGCGCACAGGAGGTATAAAAATGAAATTGATTTCTTGGAATGTAAACGGACTGCGGGCCTGTCTGGACAAGGGCTTTATGGATTTCTTCAAGGCGGCGGACGCGGATGTGTTCTGTCTCCAGGAGATTAAGCTGTCGGAGGGACAGCTTGATCTGGAGACCCCGGGCTATTATCAGTATTGGAATTATGCGGAGAAAAAGGGTTATTCCGGCACGGCCATGTTCTGCAGACAGGAGCCTCTCAGCGTAGCTTACGGCATTGGCGTCCCGGAACATGATCATGAGGGGCGGGTGATCACGGCCCAGTTCCCGGACTATTATGTGGTGACGGTGTATACGCCCAATGCCCAGCGGGAACTGACCCGGCTGTCTTATCGGATGGAGTGGGAGGCGGCGTTTCTGGCTTATCTGAAGAAGCTGGAGGAACACAAGCCGGTGATTTTCTGCGGGGACCTGAATGTGGCCCACAAGGAGATTGATTTGAAGAATCCCAGGACCAATCGGCACAACGCGGGATTTACCGACGAAGAGAGAGGCTGCTTTACCAAGGTGCTGGAGAGCGGTTTTGTGGATACGTTCCGCCACTTTTATCCTGATCTGGAAAATGCCTATAGCTGGTGGAGCTACATGGCTCAGGCCAGGGCCCGGAATGTCGGGTGGCGCATTGATTACTTTGTCTGTTCCCAGGGGTTGGCGGGACAGCTTAAGGACGCTAAAATCCATCCCCAGGTGATGGGTTCCGATCACTGTCCGGTGGAACTGGAACTGTAGAGAAAGCACGTCCGCGGAGAACGATGCAGGCATACAAAGGAGGCAGCCATGAGTCTGCGGTTTTATTTTGGGCCTTCTGGCGCAGGAAAAAGCCATCGGTTATATCAGGAGATTATCTCCCGGTCCATGGAACGGGAAAAACAGAACTTCATGATCGTGGTGCCGGATCAGTTTACCATGCAGACCCAGAAGGAACTGGTGACCATGCACCCCTCCCAGGGTATTATGAACATTGATGTGCTCAGCTTTGGCCGTCTGTCTCATCGCATTCTGGAGGAGGTGGGCGGGGAGGATATTCCCGTGCTGGACGACACAGGTAAGAGTCTGGTGCTGCAGAAAGTGGCGGCGGGGCTGAAGGACCGCCTTCCCGCTCTGGGGGGCTATCTGCACCGCCAGGGTTATATTCATGAGGTAAAAAGCGCCATCTCCGAGTTCATGCAGTACGGCCTGTCCCCGGAGGATGTGGGGAAACTGACGGACTACGCGGCGAAGAGGGGGGCGCTGCACCATAAACTTAAGGATCTGGGGCTTTTATACCAGGGGTTTCTGGATTATATACGGGGGCATTTCATCACCACAGAGGAGACCCTGGATCTGGTGTGTCGGTCTCTGCAGAAGTCCCGGCTGGTTCCGGGCAGCGTTATTGTGTTTGACGGCTTCACGGGATTTACGCCCATACAGAACCGGGTGATCCAGGAACTGATGCGGCTGGCGGGAGAGGTGATTGTCACGCTGACCCTGGGGGAGGGAGAAAATCCCTACGAACCGGACGGAGAGCAGAAGCTGTTCTACCTGAGTAAAAAGACGGTGCATGACCTGTGCGCTCTGGCGGAGCAGGCAGGGGTGGAACGGGGGCAGGACGTGGCCGTGCTTCCGGGGGAACAGGATCGTTTTGCTCGGAATCCGGCGCTGCGGCAGCTTGAGCGGAATCTGTTCCGAATGAGTCCCAGCCCCTTTGAGGGACGCCAGGATCAGATCCGGCTTTTTGAGGCGGATACGCCCAAGGAGGAAGTTCATCAGACTGGGCTGGCCATCCTTTCCCTGATCCGTCAGGCGGGGCTGCAATATCGGGATATCGCGGTGATCACCGGCAGCCTGGAGACCTATGCCCCCCATGTGGAGACGGAGTTTGCGGATATGGGGATTCCCTGCTATATCGACCGCACCCGGGGCATTGCCCTGAATCCCATGACTGAGTATGTGAAGAGCGCCTTACAGTTGTTTCTGCAGGATTTTTCCTATGAGGCGGTGTTTCACTATCTGCGCAGTGGTCTGGCGGCGCTGGAACCGGAGGAGATAGACGATCTGGAAAATTATGTGCGGGAGACGGGGATCCGGGGACTGAAAAAATGGAACCGGCTTTTTACGAGAAAAACCCGGGAGATGGGGGAGGAGGAAGAGCCGCTGGAACGGATCAACGCGCTGCGGCAGCGGATGATGGACCAGCTTTCGCCGCTGCAGGGCAGCAGGCGGGACCTGGCGGCGGTGTATGTGAACCAACTCTATGATTTTCTGTATGACAACCGGGCACAGCAGAAATTGGCTGCCATGGCGGCTGACTTTAAGAATGCGGGGGATCTGGTGCGGGCCAAGGAGTACGAGCAGATTTACCGGCTGGTGATGGAACTGCTGGAACAGGTGCATGGGCTGCTGGGGGAGGAGGAGATCACAAGGCAGGAATTCTATGACATCCTGGAAGCCGGTTTCGGGGAGATCCAGGTGGGCACTCTGCCCCAAAATGTGGACCGTATACTGGTGGGGGACATGGAGCGTACCAGGTTGAAGCAGATCCAGGTGCTTTTTTTCCTGGGGGTGAATGACGGCAATATTCCCAAGAGTGCCTCCAAGGGAGGCATTATTTCGGATATGGACCGGGAGTTCCTGAAGGGGTCTCGACTGGAGTTGGCGCCCACCCCAAGGCAGCAGATGTTTATACAGAGGCTGTATCTGTATCTGAATCTGACCAAGCCCTCCGGACAGCTATATCTATCCTACGCCCGCATGGGCAATGACGGTAAAAGCATCCGCCCTGCCTACCTGGTGGGGACTTTGCAGCGGCTTTTCCCGGATCTGGAAATCCGCCGCCCGGGGAGAGCTCCGGTGCTGGACCAGGTGATGACGCCCCGGGAGGGGATGCGCTATCTGGCCCAGGGGCTGCGGGATTTTGTGGAGGGGGTGATAGATGTCCCCGAAGGGAAAAACAGCGGGCAGCCGGGCAGCCGGGACTTTTTCTCCCTGTATGCCGCCTATGCGGGGCGGCAGGAGCAGCGGGAAAAGGTGGAACTGCTGCATCATGCGGCGTTTCTGCACTATGAAGAGAGCGGTCTGTCCAGGGCGGTGGCCAGGGCCCTCTACGGTATCAGGCTGGAGAACAGCGTGAGCCGCCTGGAAACTTATGCGGCCTGCGCTTACCGGCATTTTTTACAATACGGTCTGACCCTGCGGGAACGGGAAGAATTCGGCTTTGAGAATGTGGATATGGGCAATGCGTTCCACCAGGTGCTGGACGCTTTTGCAGGGCGGCTGAAAGAGAGCGGCTACACCTGGTTTGACTTTCCCCGGGAGTGGGGGGACCGGGCCGTGGAGGAGTCTCTGGAGCAATTCGCGGCGGAGTACGGCGGCAGTGTGCTCTATGCCAGTGCCCGCAGTGCCTATGGGATACGGCGCATGGGCAGGATCTTGAAACGGACGGTCCGGACGCTGCAGCATCAGTTGAAGAAGGGGAATTTTGTGCCGGACGGCCATGAGGTTTCTTTTCACATGGTAAATCGGCTGGATGAGGTGGATATTACCCTGTCGGAGCAGGAGATGTGGGAGGCCGCAATGCCTGGCCAGGGCCTGACCGGGGACTACGGGGAGTGGTCCGGCCAGGACCAGATGCGGCTCCAGGGGCGCATCGACCGGGTGGATATTTCGGAAGATGCGGATAAGGTATATGTGAAAGTGATTGACTATAAATCCGGGGACCGGCGTTTTGATCTGGCAGCGCTGTACTATGGGCTGCAGCTGCAGCTGGTGGTGTATATGAACGCCGCCATGGAACTGGAGGCCCGCAGACATCCGGATAAGGAGATCCTGCCGGCGGCCATGCTATATTACCATGTGACCGATCCCATGGTGGAGTCTCAGGTGGAACTCAGCCCCCGGGAGGTGAACGAGCAGATTCTGGAGAAGCTGCGGATGAACGGCGTAGTGTGCGGCGAAGAGGATATAATCAGGCGGTTGGACCGGGAGATGGGGGACCGTTCCGATGTTATCCCTGTGGAAAAAAAGAAGGACGGGAGTTATTCGGCCCGTTCCAGCGTCATGAGCAGCCGGGAACTGGAGGTAGTATCTGCCTACGTGACCCATAAGGTGCGGCAGATTGGGCGGGAAGTCCTGGAAGGGCATATGGAGGTAAACCCTTATGAAAAGGGCAGCAGTGAGGCCTGTACCTACTGTGCCTACAAAAATGTATGCGGTTTCGATCCCGGTATACCGGGATATCACAAGCGGCAGCTGAAAGAACTGGACCGGCAGGATATTTTTCAGGGCATGGAGGAAGTGCTGGGGAACTTCACCTTTTAGAGCCATCGCGCAGCGATTTAAAATCAGGAGGTATTGGGAATGGGCATACAATTTACCCCGGACCAGCAGAAAGTCATTGATCTGCGGGACTGCAATATTCTGGTGTCGGCAGCGGCGGGCAGCGGCAAGACGGCGGTGCTGGTGGAACGTATTCTCCGCATGATCTGTGACGATTCCCAGCCTGTGGACGTGGACCGTCTGCTGATCGTGACCTTTACCAATGCCGCCGCCGCCGAGATGCGGGAAAGGATCCGGCTGGGATTGGAAAAAAAGCTGGAAGAACACCCGGATAATACCCATATCGAGCGGCAGGTGACGCTGCTGCATAATGCGCTGATTACCACCATCGACAGCTTCTGCCTATACCTGATCCGCAATCATTTCCAGGAAATCGGACTGGACCCGGCCATGCGGGTGGCGGACGAGGGAGAGAGCAAGCTGCTGAAACAGGATGTGCTGCAGGCCCTGTTGGAGCAGCATTTTGCCGGGGAGGATCCCGCCTTTGTCCGCTGTGTGGAGTTCTTTTGTCCCGGCGGCAGGGAGAGCATGTTGGAGCAGCATATTTTAAAACTTCACGAATACGCGGAGAGCTGCCCCTGGCCGGAGCAGTGGCTGGAAGAGAGAAAAAGCGACTATGTGATCCCGGACCAGGCTGCCTGGGAGCAGTCTGCCTGTGGAAAGTATCTGCGGCAGTATCTGGTAAAGATGCTCCAGGGCTGTGGGGATACCCTGGGGCAGGCACTGGAGATCTGCCAGGAGCCGGACGGCCCCTATATGTATGCGTCCGTGGTGGAGCAGGAGCGGGAGATGCTGCTGGGCCTGCTGGAAGAAATGGATCTTTTGTTTTGCTCCGCCCAGCCGCCGGTGAGGGAGGAGGCTGAGCAGGGACAGGAAAGTACTGCGGGGGCGGAGAAAAACCGGGACGGAGGGGGCAGTGTCATGGAGTACCTGGCAGAAAAGCTGGCAGGCATCAGCTTCGGGCGGCTGCCGGGAAAAAAAGATCCGGCTGTATCTTCTGACAAGCGGGAATTGGTAAAGGGCCTGCGGAGCAGGGTCAAGGACACTTTGCAGGAACTGCGGGAACAGTTTTTTACCACGCCCATGGCGCTCAGCCTGGCTCAGATGGAAGCCTGCCGGGAACCGGTGCAGATACTGGCAGAACTGGCCATAGAATTCGGGCAGGCGTTCCGGGCACGGAAACAGGAAAAAAAGCTGATGGATTTTTCTGATATCGAGCACTATGCCCTGGAGATATTGCTGTGGCAGGAAGAGGGGCAGATTCAGCCCGGTCCCGTGGCCCGGGAGTACCGGGAATATTTTCAGGAGATACTCATTGATGAATACCAGGACAGCAATCTGGTACAGGAATATCTGCTCTGGGCGGTGTCCGGCGAGGAGGAGGGCCGCTATAACCGTTTCATGGTGGGAGATGTGAAGCAGAGCATCTATAAATTCCGCCTGGCCAGACCGGAACTTTTTCTGGAAAAATATGAGACCTATTCCCATGGGGAGGGCAGTCGTCAACGCATTGACCTGAGCAGAAATTTCCGGAGCCGCAGGGAGGTATTGGCTGCCGTCAACGGCGTCTTTGCAAATCTGATGAGCAGGGATAAGGGGGGCATCGCGTATGATGAGAGGGCAGCGCTGTATGCGGGAGCAGAGTACCCGGAAGGCCCCGACTGCCGCAGCGAACTTTTGCTGGTGGAGAAACCGGAGCAGGGCAGCGAGGAGACGGCCAAAGCCAGGGAGGCCCGGATGGTGGCTGCCCGAATCCGCCGGCTGCGCCGGGACTATCAGGTGACAGACCCGGCTACCGGAACGCTGCGCCCTGCCAGATATGGAGACATGGTGATTCTGCTGCGCACTGCCAGCGGGTGGGACGAGACATTCCGGGAAGTGTTGGAGGCGGAGGGAATTCCGGTGTACATCTCCTCCAAAACAGGATACTTTGCCGCCCAGGAGGTGCAGGAACTGCTGCAGCTTTTGCGGGTTTTGGACAATCCCACCCAGGACATCCCCCTGTTCGGCGTTATGAAGTCTGCATTCGGAGGTTTCACGGAGGAGGAGATCGCGTCGCTGAGAAGCGAGAACCGGGAAGAAAGTTTGTGGCGGGTGCTGCAGCACTGTGCATGCGGGGAAGCAGGCGGGGAGGCAGGAGAGGCCGGAGAGACGGTTCCCGCACAGCTTTTCCCGGATGGGAAAGTACAGGAGGAATCGGTGGAGGCAGGGGACTCTGTTTTGCGGGAAAAATGCCGCCGCTTTCTGGAGATGGTGGACGGGTATCGGCGTTGCACGGTGTACATGCCCATCCGCCAGCTTTTGGAGACTGTGATCCGGGATCATGACTATCTGCAATATGTGACCGCCATGCCTGCGGGCAGCAAGCGCCGGGCCAATGTGGAAATGCTGCTGACCAAGGCGTCGGATTTTGAAAAAACCAGCTATTTCGGGCTTTTCCATTTTGTCCGTTATATCGAACAGCTGGAAAAATATGACGTGGACTTCGGAGAGGCGGGTTCTCTGGACGAGTATGCGGACGTGGTGCGGATCATGAGCATTCACAAGAGCAAAGGTCTGGAATTTCCCATTGTTTTCGTGTCAGGTCTGGCCAAGCGCTTTAATATGCAGGATGTGAACCAGGGATTTTTGATGGACATGGATTACGGGCTGGGAACCGATTTTGTGGATGCGGAGAGCCGGGTGCGCAACAAAACGCTGCGCAAGACGGTGGTGTCCCGCAAGATGCGGGAGGAAAATCTGGCGGAGGAACTGCGGGTTCTGTATGTGGCGCTGACCAGAGCGAAAGAGAAGCTGATCATGACGGCCTGCGCGGCGGACGCAGAGGCGCTTTTGGAGCAGCAAAAGCTGCGGCTTCCGGGCCCTCTGAGTTTTCTGGACTTTATGAAGGCGGGCAGTTATCTGGAAGATATACTGCCCGCGCTGGACCCGGCGCAGGTGCAGACTATTGTCTGGCAGGAGGAAGACCTGGAGGGAGAGGCCGTGCGGAGGCAGGTGGACCTGGCGCGGAAGGAGTTGGTGCTGGAGCAGGCCGGGCATCTGGCAGACCCGGAACGGGTCGAAGAACTGAACCGGCGGTTTTCCTATACATATGCTCACCGGGAACTGGAACAGCTCTATACCAAAACCAGTGTGTCGGAGTTGAAAATTGCCGCCATGGAGGAGAAGGATGAGGCGGCCTACAAGGCTTTTGAGGAAAAAGAGGTGGTTCCCTATGTGCCCAGCTTCCGGCAGGATGCCCAGGAGGCGGGAGGAACTCTGCGGGGTAATGCTTTTCACAAGGTCATGGAATTGGTGGATTACCAGCGGCTGTACCGGGGGGTTTATGAGACCATGCCCGAGAGCCCGGAGGCGTTTGCGGCGGGGGATGTACAAAAGCTGAAAGCCAATCTGCGGGAGATGCTGGCCGGAGAAGTGGCGGAGGGCAGACTGCCGGAAAGCTACCGTCAGGTGTTGCAGGAGCACCAGTTGGTACGGTTTTTCCGGGATCCCATCGCCTGGCGTATGTGGCGCAGTGACGGGGCGGGGATGCTGTATCGGGAGCAGCCTTTTGTCTACGGCATCAGCGCCGCCAGACTGAAAGCTCAGTTCCCGGCAGAGGAGAAGGTGCTGATCCAGGGGATTATTGACGCTTTTTTCATAGAGGACGAACGAGTGGTGGTAGTGGATTATAAGACGGACCGGGTGGAGACCGGCGGGGAACTTTGGAACCGCTATGCGGAGCAGCTGAAATATTACGAGGAGGCGCTGGGCAGGCTGACGGGGCTGCCTGTGGGGGAGAAGATTCTATACTCTACCAGGCTGGGCTGCTGCGTGACAGGACCTGAGACGGCAGGCGCCCCAATGCCGCAGTAAGAGCTGCCGCAATTTGCGACAGCCCTTTTACCGGGTTATCCCAGCGCCATTTTTTTTACGCTGCCCAGCGCTTTCTTCACAGGGGGCAGAAGCAGGATCAGAATGGTGAGGGCCGCCTCCGCAAAGATGTAGATGCCGTTGTATGCCATTGAGTAGGGCAGAGGGGCCCAGCCCTCCCAGGCATAGGAGGCAAAGAAAATGCCGCCGGAGAGCACGGTAAAGATATATCGGCCCAGTATGCCCACCAGATATCCCTTGATCAGCCCGTTTTTCGCGTCGGAGAATAGGCCGGACAGTCCCAGTGCGCCGAAGGCCAGCAGATAGTCCATTGCCAACTGAGCAGGGTGCAGGATATAGGGATCAATCAGCATTTGCAGTACACCGTAGGCGACGCCGGTGAGCAGCCCGGTGCCCAAGCCGAAGAGATACCCGGGCAGACAGATTACCAGCATGGAGATCAGGGTAATGGAACCGCCCCAGGGAAAGCTGAATAATTTAATATTGGACAGCACCGTGCCCAGTGCCATGGCCATGGCGCAGAATGCCAGATGTTTGACAGTCAGCCTGCCCGCATGTTTTCCGGCGGAAACGGGATTTTCCGATTTGTCATTTCCCCGGGTATTGGTCCGGGACCTGCTTTTCTCATGGGCGCGGGCCAACGCCATGGCGCCTCCCAGCAGGGCCAGGATGATCAGGGCCAGCAGGGCATTTCCCAGTGCAGTAGGGACATAGCTGGCTCCGCCCCATTCGTCAATAATTACATCATACAACATAAAAAAACCTCCTTTGTGGATGCAAGGAGGGACGACATCGTGCAACAGTTCAGGAATATACTGCTTTCCTGGCTGTTTGCTTCTGCTTCCTTCCGCCGGTATTGTCCGGGTCAAGTAGTGAGGGTTAGGATCTGGAAGATCCAATCTCAGCGATGTGCTCCCCTAGCAAGTATTATTTAGTTCGTATCCTATCATATACGATTTGGGGTAGGGTGTCAAGAAAATAATAGCGGTTGCCAGAGAATTGGATTTCAGGTATAATAAAATAAACTTTGTGTTTTATCTTACTTAAATAGATGTCAAATAGATGCAGAAGAGTCAGGAGGGAGAAAGCATGGGGAGAGGGGGAGGAAAAGCAGGCGGTACGGGCAGGGGAATATCCGGCCACAGGTCAGGTTCGGGAGGCTCCGCTTCAAGAGGTACATCGTCGGCGAGAGGGGGATCCGGGACAGCGTCCGTGTCAAGGCCGACCAAGAGCATGTCTGCGTCCAGGCCGTCCAGGAACACGCCGCCGCCCAAACCGTCCAAGAGCATGTCCGCGTCCAGGCCATCCAGGCATGTGCCGCCGTCAAGGCCTGTCAAGAGTGCGCCGCCGTCAAGGCCGCTGAGGAACACGCCGCCGTCGACAAATTACAGTGCCGCGCCTTCCAGGCCGTCCAGGAGTACATCGTCGTCAAGACGATCCGGGGGTATGACTTCGCCGACGTCATATACCAATACGCCGTCGGGATGGTCCGGGAGTGTGCCTCTATCGGAGCAGTCGTGGGGGACGGAGACAGGAATGTACTGGGACGAGGGGCCGATGGAAGCCAGCGGGCAGCTTTACGAATCATATAATGGTTATGCGGAGTCAAATTCTGGTTATACGGAGCCGAATAATGGTTATGCGAAGCCAAATAATGGGGGAAACTCCGCAAAAAAGGGATGCTGCTGCTATATATTATTTGTTATAGTAGGTTTTTTTGTTTATATGAATTTGCTTCCTGTAGCCGTGGCAAAATATCGGGAGAAGATAAATTCTTTTCCTGCGGCAGTGGAAAGCAGAGATTACGGTACCGCGCCGATTGATGAGTCTCAAGGAGCACAAAGGGTAAAACTGGAAGACGGGGCATGCGTCAGAAGCAGCCGGGTATTGGAGGACTCGCTTGGCTGGCTCTCAGATGCGGAAGAAGTAGAGGCCGCCATGGATTACTTTTATGACAGAACAGGCGTGCAGCCGTATTTGCTAATCTGTGACAGCATTGACGGAAAAGGAGAAGAGATCACAGACGCCGAGGCGGAAATTTTTTTGCAGGGACTCTATGAATCTTTATATGCCGACGAAGGTCACATGTTATTTGTTTTTATGGAGTATGAGGAATCGGAATATATTACATATCTTTATGCAGGAACGGATGCGGGCAGCGTAATGGACTGGGAGGCAAGGAATATGTTTCTCAACAATGTGGATGGGTATTATTCGGATTCCTCTTTGTCTGACGATGCTTATTTTGCGGAAATATTCCGTACTTCGGCGGATGATATTATGGGAGATTGATAAGCGGAACAGGGGGCCGTGGAAAGAAACGCCGCTGCGGATGGCGGGAATATAGGAGACAAAAAAGGGATGGGAGCGTCACCGAATGTGGGATTTGGGTGAAGCTCCTGTTTTTTTTCCGCACATCCGCAAATCTGATCCGTTATACATAGTGAAGGGAGGGCGGCCGGTGTCCATGGACGAAAAAACATTATATGACAAGATATACCGCTACTGCTATTACAGGCTTGGGCAGGCTGAAACGGCGGAAGATATCACCCAGGAAGCCTTCCTTCGGCTGTGGGAGGACCGGGGATATCGAGAGCAGGGAAAGATGCTGCAGTATCTGTATACCATAGCCGGGCGCCTCTGTATTGACGAATACCGCAGGCGCAAATCCCAGCCACTGACAGAAGAGATGGAGGAGCAGCTGGCCGCAGAGCCGGGGCTGGAACCGGAACTGCGTGTGGGACTGCGGCAGGCCTTTCAAACCCTGCCGCAGGAGGAGAAGGAAATACTGGCTCTGCGCTACGGCAGTGAGATTCCGGTGGGAGATATGGCCAAAATGCTGGGGATATCCCGTTTTGCTCTGCGCCGCAGGATTATGGCGGCGCTGGAGAAATTGCGGAATCAGCTGTGTTAGTGTACAGCCCATCGGTGTGCTGACGGGTGATGTCATCCCTGAACAGGGCAAATGCGGCAGCATACAACTTTCGTATGTGAGGAGAGGTGAACTGATGGAGGGAAGAGAAAAGGAAAGAAGAAAAGGAAGAAAAGAGAAAATGGGATCCACAGATATGCTGGAGCGGGAACTTCGGATTGTACTTCAGGCTCCCAATCCTTCAAGGCGTGACGCGTTTCTGGCAGAGGCCCCCCGGTTTTACATGGGGCATGGCTCGTTTGTGCTGGCTCAAGCGGCCTATATCCGCAAATGGGTGTGGGTGATTTCGGTGATTCTGCTGGGTGCATTGGCAGACATTGCGGCCCGGTGGCCCCGGGAATCCCTCTGGGTGGCGGCGGGAATGATGCCGTTTCTGGCACTGACCGCAACGCAGGAACATTTGCGGTCCTCTATGTACAATATGACGGAATTGGAATTGTCCACCCGCTTTTCCGTGAAGAGTATTCTTCTGGCCAGGATGGGAGTGCTGGGCAGCTTCCATTTGATCCTGCTGCTTTTGCTGCTGCCCTTTCTGGTGCTGCAGGGGCAGACCGGGTTATTGCATACAGGCATTTATTTGTTGGTGCCCTATCTGCTGACCACCTTCCTGAGCATGGTCCTGGCCAGGAAAGTGCGGGGGCGGGAGAGCCTGTACCTTTGTTTTGGGGCGGCTGTGTTGGTGAGCAGTCTGCAGGTACTGGGCAGTAAGGCGGTAAACTGGTATAGTGAGAAATTATTTGTCTGGTGGCTGCTGGCTTTATCGGTATTGCTGGCGGGGAATGTCTGGGAATATTATCAGGCGGCCAACCGGGCGGACAGTATATATGAAAAGGCATCGGTATGACAGACAAAAAGGAGAATCCATGAAAAATTCAGGACAGTTAAATATGGTACAGGAATCTACTATCACAGGAAAGGGCGCCCCTGTGGCTCTGTGCATTGAAAATGTGTGCAAGAAATATCAGAACAAAACCGTGGTGGATCATATGCATCTGAGACTGGAACCGGGGGTTTACGGCCTGCTGGGAGCCAATGGTGCGGGCAAGACCACCCTGATGCGGATGATCTGCGGAATCCTGCGTCCCACGGAGGGGAAGATCACACTGGGAGGGCAGTCCATGGACAGCGAAGCCTACCGTTCCATGCTGGGCTATCTGCCCCAGGACTTCGGGTATTATCCCGATTTTACGGGAAGAGAGTTCCTGCTTTATATGGCGGCGCTGAAAGGGATTCCCAAGTCCAGGGCCCGGAGCAGGGGCAGGGAATTGCTGGAACTTGTGGGTCTGGCAGAGCAGGCCCACAAGAAAATAAAGACTTATTCCGGCGGCATGAAGCAGCGGCTGGGAATCGCCCAGGCGCTGTTGAACGAACCGCGCCTGCTGGTACTGGATGAGCCCACTGCGGGGCTGGATCCCAAGGAGAGGGTGCGCTTCCGGGATCTGATCGCTCAGGCGGGACAAAGCAGCATCGTTCTGCTCTCCACTCATATTGTATCTGATGTAGAACATATTGCGGACAGCATTTTGATGATGCGTGAGGGGCGTTTGATCTACCAGGGCAAGTGGGAGGAAAGCAGGGGAGACCTGGAGGCATTCTATCTGGAACAGTTCGGGGAAGAGCCCGGGCAGAAGCGGAACTGAAAACAGCGTATGTGAATCAAAAACAGCATATGCGGAACAAAAACGGAAAGGTGATAAATTGAAAATGGGCCTGTTTGGAACCTTATATTTATTTGAACTGAGAAAAGTATTGAAGCGGAAGATGACCTGGATCGCCTTTGGCGGTGTAGTGTCAGTGATGCTGCTTCTGTGTTTTGAAGTGCTGATGAACAACTACAGCATTACCGATCCGCAGACCGGCGAGAGCCTGCGCTACAGCAAGTATGAGAGTGCCATGGACCGCCAAGAACGCGCGGAGAAATGGAATGGCCGTCTGCTTGACGACACATTGCTTCAGGAGATGCAGGCGGCTTACGCGGACTGGCATCCCGCGGAGCAGGAGACCGTGCGGGATAATGCCGTGACAGTCTCTTCAATCGTGCTGACGGAAGTTTCGGACGATGAGGCGGAAGCGGAGCGGCAGGATCAGCAGCGCAGGGCATATGAGGCGATCTATAAGTATGTGAAGGGAGTGGTGGGAGAGCAGGATGTACACAGGGTGGATGCCGCCGCGTTTTATGAGCGCAGGCAGCGGATGGTGACGGAATATGAGGATATATTGCATCTCACGGAAGGCGAGAAGGGGTATTGGCGTGAGCATGAGGCGCAGGTTCCCCTCATTTTCTGCTGGGACATGGGGCCATCCATGATGCTGGCGGCCTTTAAAACCATATTGGCTTTGACGGCATTGATGACGGGCATGGTATTTTCCGGTGTATTCGCAGAGGAACATATGCGCAAGACAGACCAGCTTGTGCTGTGCAGCCGCCATGGCCGGGGCAGACTTTATCTGGCCAAGCTGCTGACGGTCATGACCCTGGGAGTGGTGGGAACATTGCTGGTGGAGGGCATTGTACTGCTCAGTTTCGGCGTCTTGTACGGATATGGGAATAACTGGAACGGAATGCTACAGATGTATCTGGAATCTTCCCCCTTTGCCCTGACCCTGGGAGAGGGCATTGTGATTCTGACAGTGCTGCTGCTTCTGGCCGCAGTGCTGCACAGCGTTCTGGCGCTGGTATTTTCAGGCTGGACCAGAAGCAGTCTGGCAACCATGAGCCTGATGATGGTCTATACTCTGGGTACTCTGCTTATCAATGTGCCGGAACGGCTGCGGGTGCTGTCCCAATGTCTGTATCTGCTGCCCGCCAAACTGGTAAGAAGCAGCGCCTTTTATGACGCCCGGCTGGTGGGAGGCGGCGGGTATTATCTGACCAACTGGCAGACGGGGATAATCCTGTATCCCCTGCTGGCTCTGGTTCTGGCGCTGCTGGGCAGCCTGATCTACCGCAGATGGCAGATCAGCGGCAGATGATTTCAGGAGACGGGAGCGGATCCGGGTACGACCGATTAAGGCGATTCCTGCCAGTGAAGGCAGAAGAAAAGTTCAGCGGGATAAAATACCGCTCTTATCAATAACCGCAACCAACTCCCGGATGGTTTCTACCGGCAGTACCAGCGCGAAGCGCACATAGCCTTCGCCCAGGCTGCCGAAGGCGTCTCCGGGAGTGCAGATCACTCCGGTGCGCTCCATCAACTCCATGCAGAAATCCTGAGAGGAAGAAAAGCCCCGGGGGATGCGGGCCCAGGCAAACATGGTGCCCCGGCTGTCGGGTACGTTCCAGCCGATGGACCGAAGGCCGCCGCAGAGGGCGTCCCGGCGGGCCTGGTAGGCCATACACTGGGTCTTTACTCCTTCCAGAGGACCGGTCAGGGCGGCAACGGCCGCTTTCTGAATCGGCGCGAACATGCCGAAATCGTACTGGGAGCGCAGGAGTTTTAAAGGTTTAATGATCTCCCTGTTACCGATCAGGAAGGAGACCCTGGCCCCTGTCAGGTTGAAACTTTTGGATAGGGAGAAGGCCTCGATGCCCACCTCCTTTGCGCGGGTATACTCCAGGAAGGAACCGCCGTAATGGCCGTCATAGATGATGTCGGAGTAAGCGTTGTCATGCACTACGATGATATTGTACCTCTCCGCAAAAGCAATAAGTTCTTCATAGAAGGAGGGCGGCGCTATGGCGCATACAGGATTGTAGGGATAGGAGACCATAATGTATTTGGCCCGCCGGGCAATGTCCTTCGGAATCTCCTCCAGTCTGGGAAGAAAGGCGTTTTCCTCCCGCAGATCATAAAAGTAGAGTTCGGCGCCGCCCAGATAAGCCCCTACTTCGAACACTGGGTAACCGGGGTTGGGCAACAGCACCACGTCGCCGGGATCGCACAGCGCCATGCCGATATGGGCGATGCCTTCCTGAGAGCCGGGCACGGCCAGAATCTCGTCGGCATCCAATTCCACCTGAAAACGTCTGCGGTAATACGCCTGCACGGCCTGGGTCAGTTCGGGCAAATCCCGCAGGGTATAATGGTATTGTTCCGGATCGCCGGCAGCGGCGGTCAGGGCCTGGCGCACATGTTCCGCCACCGGGAAATCCGGGGTGCCTACAGACAGATTGTACACTTTGCGGCCGCTGGCCAGCAGTTCTTCTTTTTTCTCGTTCAATGCGGCAAATATGCCGGTCTGGAAATGCGCAAGCCGCGCGGAAGGTTCTATTTTCATATATTGTTCTCCTTGTAAGGAATGAAGCAGAGTCCTGTATGGCAAGTATAACACAAGATATGAGGTTTCGTCCATGCCTTATCAAATGTGCCGGCAGAACCGGCTGCTTTTTTGTTGCAAGTTTTCGACCCTTATGCTATGCTTTAGAAAAGCAGATAATTATGAATGATCCGGCGAGTTGTGGGGAAGGGAAGTCTTTCCTTTATTTGGCAGAATTGTGCGATAAGGAGGAACAACATGGTATATATAAGAATTAAACATGGGGAACATGAAATAGAGATTCGTGGGGAGCAGGATTATGTTCAAGGGCAGCTGGAACAGTTTTACATATCTATTGAAAATCATGAAAGGCTGATCCGCACAATGCAAGGTACTGACTATCATGGAGAAAAAAAGGATGTCGGTTAATGACATTGCGATTGGTGCCGCAACTTTCCGGCAATCATCCTGAATAGTTTTTGTTTAACTATAAATATGTGTGTTCTTCTAATTCGGGCCTGAAGTATGGTCCATGGGATTCCGAGTCTATGTAAAATAATTCCGCAGCATATCCCCCCAAACCTGTGCACATGATTTCTTGTCAAACTTTTTCCCATATGATATCATATAATCTATGTAATACACTCTGAAGCGAGAAGAGATATTCAGTAGGGAACTATCGTATGATAACGGAGGAACAGCCATGAATTATACTTTGGCGGAGTTGGCTCTGATGACAGGATATTCTGCCCGCTCTCTGCGGAAATTTTACCGGCAGGGAATCCTGACCGGAACCAAGACAGCCGGAAGGCATGTATTTTCACAGGAGGATGTGGAGCGTTTTGCAGCGCAGCCTTTCATCCAAAGCGGTATACAGACCAAGGCTGCAATGCGGGTGCGGCATTTTCTGGAGGAAGAACATACCCGGCAGCCTTCGTCCTGCCTGATCTACGATCAGCCGGGCGAAGCGCGGGCAGGAGAACTGAATCTGACATTGCTGCATTACATCAACCGGGAGTGTGGAGGGGAACTTGCCTACACATATCTTTATGACGCTAAAAAGGATGTGAGAAGGTTCGTTTTCATCGGACAGCCAGCAGAGATAGCCGCCGTTCTTCAAAGAATTGGGGAAGGTCATATGGGAGAGACCCAATAGAGCAGGAGGGAGAGGAAAGGCTGTTTCTGGAAGGCTCCGTGCTGCCAGGAGGCGGCAGAGTATTGGAGAACAGGGGTATATCTATGAAAAGCGAGGAATTGACAGAAGGGGCAGAACTGCTGTCCGGGCAGGGCATGGAGGGGCGGGAGGAAGCTCATGCGGTACAGTCCGGGGATTCAACGCAGCGTCATGGGAAAAATCATACAGAGCGGCACAATCCGGTGCACGCGCCCATTCCCGGGCTGGGGCTCCGAAGTATTAAAACAGCCCTGGCAGCATTGCTGACGGCCCTGCTGTACGGCTTTTTACCGGGCAGCCCCACCTTTGCCTGCATAGGCGCCATATTTGGAATGGGTGCGGACATGGAAGAATCCCGCCGCAGTGGGGGAAACCGTTTCTTCGGCACGGTGATCGGCGGCTTTATCGGGCTGGGACTGTACTGGCTGGAGCATCTGGCCTATCCGGAGGGCTGTTATTGGCTGCGGCTTCCCATGGTTTTTCTGGGGATTATTGTATTGATTTCCATGTGCGTCATGTTTCATTGGCCGGGCGGGGTGCAGCCGGGGGGCGTGGTGCTGTGTATCATTTTATTCAGTACGCCGGCCCACCACATTGATTACGCGATTCACCGCATGATTGACACAGGCGTGGGGGTGGTCATTGCACTTCTGTTAAATTATCTGCTTCCCAGGAGCAGACTGGAGCGCTGGCTCCATCTGGACCTGTTAAAGAAGCGGAATCAGCCGTAGAAGCCATGGGGCGTCATGAGCATATCCTGTATTGCCTGCAAAACAAAATTAACCCTTTTCAGGACAAAATTAACAGACAGAACAGAGAATAGAAGTGTTATAATTGAGGAAACAGGACGGGAGAAGCCTATGAAAATAGCAGTTTGTGATGACTGCCATGAAGATGCCATGCGATTGGAGACTTTTCTGGAAGGTCAGGATATCAGGCTGTACTTTGACCCCCAAAGGCTGCTGGCGGATGTGGAAAACCGTCAAATGCGCTTTGACTTGTATTTGCTTGACATTTTCATGGATGACTCCATGGGAGGGATTGAACTTGCGGAACGCATCCGTGCCCGGGATGAGGAAGCCGTTATTTGCTTTGTCTCCACCAGCGATGCTTTTTACCGGCAGGCATATGATCTCTATGCAGTGCAATATCTGCTGAAACCGGTGCAGGAGGCGGATGTCCGGCAGCTTCTGGAACGGCTGGTCCGGCGCAGGGGCAGGGAAAGGGACCAGCGCCTGGGATACAAATGGCGGGGCCAGGCAGGCTTTATTCCCTATGGCAGGATTCTCTATATCGACAGCCGGGAACACACGCTGTTTATCCACTGCCAGGACGGGACTGTGCAGGCGTGTAAAGGAAAGCTGGACGATTTGGAGATTCAGGTGTGCGGGGAAGTGTTTTCACGGTGTCATCAGAGTTTTATTGTCAATATGTATCATGTGAACAGGCTGGAAGGGTGCCAACTGCTGGTTGCGGGCCAGGGTATTCCCATATCCAGACGCTATTTTGCCGAAGTGAAGAGCCGGTACCAGGAGATTTTGTTTGAGGAGGTGGAGTGATGGCAGTATTTCGAGATTTATCCCTGCTGTGGTCCCTGTCTCACATATTGATTATCTTTATGCTGCTGTACCGTTCCCGCTATTCCAAGAGAAAAACCTTTTTTCTAACAGGAATTACGATGGGGCCGCTGATCCTGCTGAATGTGGCGGGGGTGGTGATTTTCGGGACGGAATTTATGGGAAAGGCTTTCATCCTTACCTGTACTCTTCCCAGTCTGCTGTTTTTCTGGTTTGTATCCAGGGATAAGAATGGGAGGTTCTTTTTTACCTTCTGTTTGGCCGATACGGCGGCATTGTGGATTATTGCCGTAACCAATCTGCTGGATTTTTATCTGGGAGGGCAGCAGTTTGTATTGATGTTTATCGGCAGACTTGTGTTGTTTCTGCTGGCGGAATGGGTGGCTGTCCGTTATTTGAGAAAGCCTTATCTGGAGCTGCAGGAATGGGTGACCGGCGGCTGGGGAATCTTTGCGGGCATGACGGCCTTGTATTATGTGCTGCTGGCTGTATTTTCCAATTTTCCTGTTGTGATCACGTCCAGACCCCAGGAAATGCCCGCGTTTTTGTTGGTATTGGCGCTGATGCCCATGACTTATGCCACAATTTTCATAGCCATGTATCGGCAGCTTCAACTTTATCGGAAGCAGCAGAGCGAGAGGGTCCTGCAGGAGCAGAAACATTCCCTGGAGGCGCAGTTGGAGAACCAGCAGGCGATCCGGAAGCTGAAGCACGATATGAAGGGGCATGTGGTAACTTTGTCGGGGCTGCTCTCTGCCGGCAAAACCCAGGAGTCTCTGGAGTACTTGAAAAAGCTGGTAGTGGAGATGGATGTGCTGTGGGGGCAGTTTTGTGCCAATCCATACCTCAATGCCGTGATCGGTTATTACGCCCGGAAATTTCAGGAACTGGAGGCGGAACTTCGACTGGACATCCGGGTCGGGGAGGAGGAACTGCCCTATATGGAGCTGTGCCAGATTCTCTCCAACGGGCTGGATAACGCCTTGACCGCTCTGCGGGAACTGGCCCCCGGGGAGCGGGAGGCTTCGGTGCAGATGAAATACAGCCGGGACTATCTGGTGATCCGTGTCAGGAACCTCTGCAGGAAGGGACTGCGGGTGGAAAAAGGCATACTGCCCTCTACAGACAAGAAGGAGGCAGGTCATGGCTTTGGTCTGATTACCATACAGGAGGCTGCGGGGAGACTGGGCGGTGATATGCTGTGTTATACGGAGAACGGGAATTTCGTGCTGGATGTGATGGTGCGGACCCAGGCGCTCCATATGAACTGAATTAAAAATGCGAAAAGCTGCGGGGAACAGAGGGACTTGACGGACTGACAGGGGTTAGGCGGAAAATGAACGGTAACAGGAAAATGCGGATTTTCAGAGGAATGCTGCTGTTGGTGGTGATCCTGTGCCTGATCTCTCTGGGGCGGGCGTATTATCATTCTTACCGGCAGCGGCAGCAGCAAAGGGCGCTGGAAGAATTGCGGGAGATTTCCGGGTCGGCGGCAGCAGGGACACAGGAAGGTTCCGCATTGTCGGAGACTGCCGGGCCGTGGGAAGGGCCACCGGAGACCGGCAGAATTCCTGGAGAGACAGATCCCGTCCCGGAGGGGGAGGCATCCAACGCACCGCTGCCTGTCTTGGAAAAATACCAGGTGCTGTATCAGGAGAACGGCGACTTGGTGGGATGGCTCTCCATAGAAGGTACGGATATTGACTACCCGGTGATGCAGCGGGAGGATGACGAGTATTATCTGCACCATGATTTTTACGGCGAAGAAAGCAGATACGGATGTCTGTATGTGAGAGACCAGGCGGATGTGGATACACCCGGAACCAATTTTATCATCTATGGACACAATATGAAGGACGGTTCCATGTTCGGGGATCTGGATCTGTATCGGAAGGAAAGTTTCTGGCGGGAACATCCCAGGATCTCCTTTGATACGCTTTATGAGGAGAGAACCTATGAAATCATAGCGGTGTTCCGCTCCCGGGTTTATCAGCCGGAGGAGGATGTATTCAAGTATTATCAGTTTTACCAGGCTGATAATCCGGAAGAATTTTCCTGGTTCTATGAAAATATCAAGGAACTGTCTCTGTATGACACGGGGGTGACAGCCGCCTTCGGGGACACTTTTCTGACCCTTTCCACCTGTGCTTATCATGTGGAGGACGGAAGATTTGTGGTGGTGGCAAAAGCCGCCGCGGGGGAATAATTCGGGTGCCCCGGTCCGCGGGAGCGGATGGGGGTGTATTTATGAGGATAGATCAATTATTCCATACGATAGGTCATTGTCAGAAATATCCGGATATTTTATGATGAAAGAATGGAAAACCAAGTAAATAGGCAACAGTGCACGCCCTGGCAATTATGCTTTATACTCTAAGGGAAGCGCATATCTTAATCACAAAAAATGACGAAAGGATAATTGAGCGATGAAAAACTTGAAGATGAGCACCGTAATTACCACCATCATTTCCGTGGTGGCGGCTGTCTGTATTCTCCTTCTGTACCTGGTGGCCAGCCGCAGTATGATGGTGACCATGCGCGATACGGCAGTGGACAACATGCAGACCTCGCTGGAGGCCCGGGCGGCGATTATCGAGGAGTATGTGGACAAGGCGGAACAACTGCTGATCGCCTACAGTAAGGCCCCCGTGGTGGCCGAACTTCTTCGGTCACCGAAAGACGCCGGGACGGTGCGGGCCGCCCAGGCGTATACAGAGCAATTTTACGCCGGACTGGAGGGCTGGGAAGGCATCTACATAGCAGAGTGGAACACCCATGTGCTGACCCACTCCAATCCTGCCGTGGTGGGGATCACCACCCGGGAGGGGGATCCTCTGAAACAGCTTCAGGACGCCATGACAGCGGCGGGAGACATCTACAACACGGGCATCATCATTTCTCCTGCCTCCCAGAAGCTGGCGCTGTCCCTGTACTGTCCGGTGTACGATGCGGACGGCAAGACCATCCTGGGCTATGTGGGCGGCGCTCAGTTCGCCGAGAGCCTCAAGACGCTGCTGGACGGGCTCAGCGTCAAGGGCATGGAGAATGCCAGGAATTATATGATCAATACGGCCACGGGGGTACATATTTTTGACGAAGATTCGGAGCGCATGGCCACTCCCATCGAGGACGGGATGCTGCAGTCCGTCATTGCCTCCGTGACAGGCGGCGGGCAGTTAAACGGCAATATGGAATATACTTCTCAGGAGAATGTAAAGAGTATTGCCGTGTACCAGGCCATGCAGGATCGGGGTTGGGCGGTGGTGCTCAGCGACGGTCAGAGCGAGATCTACAGAGAAGCCTACGCCAGCAGGAATATTCTGGCAATGATCTGTGCGGGAGCCTATGTGCTCATCGTGGTGCTGGCCTGGATCTCCGTAAAACTCTGCGTCAAACCCCTGGAAGTGGTGAGAAAGTCCATTATAAGCATGAAGAATCTGGAACTTAAGGCCCCTGCCGAACTGGGCAAATACGTGGGCGGCAAGAGCGAAACCGGCCAGATCGCCTCAGCCATGGGATCCCTGTATGACACTTTGCGGGGCATTGTGTCCACCCTGCAGAACTGTACGGAATCCCTGGAGCATTCTACAGGTACCATGAATGACGCCACCAAGACGCTGATCGAGTATGTGGGCGACAATTCGGCCACCACCGAAGAACTGGCCGCCAGCATTATCACCACCAACGGAGCCATCGGCAATGTGGTGGGCGAGATCGAGAAGATTTCGGAACTGGTGGGCTATGTGGTGGATAAGGTGAAAGTGGGCGACGAGAAGAGCAGACAGTTGATCCGCACCGCGGAGGATATGAAGAAAATGGCAGGAAGCGCCCTGGAAGAAGCCGGTACAAAGATCCGACAGAACCGCAGCAACATGGAAGCGGCCATGGTCAACCTGCAGTCTCTCACCCGGGTCAACGAGATGGCCAAGCAGATTCTGGACATTGCCAGCCAGACCAATCTGCTCTCCCTGAACGCTTCCATAGAGGCGGCCAGGGCCGGAGAACAGGGAAAGGGCTTTGCGGTGGTGGCGCAGGAGATCGGCAATCTGGCCTCCAATTCCTCCGCCACGGCCAGGCAGATCTCGGATATCTGCGAGGAAATCAACAGCAACATTGCCAATGTGCAGGACTGTGTGGATGATATCATCGGTTTTATGGAGGGAGATGTGTCCCAGCGGTTCCAGGAATTTGCCGATATCGCCAACGAGTACAGTGTATCCGTGGCCAATATCCGCAGCGCCATCGGTGAGATTGAGGAGAGTTCCGAGGGCTTTGAGGCTTCCATCACCAGCATACGGGACCGCATGGGCGTGATCCAGTCCGCTTCCAAGGAAAATGAGGTGGGTGTGGACGAAATCGTGGCCAAGATCGAGCGTACCAACGTGACGGCGGAAGAATTGCAGAACGTGAGCAAAACCAACAGGAGCAATGCCGAAGAGATCAGTTCCGTGGTGGATCAGTTTACACAGTAACAGACCGGCGGGCGGCGATTTGCATAGACAGACAGCCGGGGAAAGGGAATGGTATGACGGAGAAAAGGGTAGTTCTGGATAGTAACGCAGAAGTGGCTTTTTCCAATCAGGTGGATTATTGCGTCGGCACCGGAAGGATGGGGCTGGCGCTGCACCAGGAGTATCAGGAGCAGCTTAAGCTGGTGCAGGAGTATATCGGTTTCAGCCATATCAGGGGACATGGTCTGTTCAGCGATGACATGGCCATCTATCAGGAGGGGGAGGACGGCAGTCCGGAGTACAATTATACATATCTGGACCGGGTGATGGACAGCTACCGCAGGCTGGGACTCAAGCCCTTCCTGGAACTGGGATTCATGCCGGGAAAACTGGCCAGCGGCAGCCAGACCATATTTTACTGGAAGGGCAATACCACGCCTCCGGCCTCCTATGAGCGCTGGAATGATATGGTGAAGGCCCTGCTGGAACATCTGTGTCAGAGATACGGCAGGGAAGAAGTGGTGACCTGGCCCATTGAGGTGTGGAATGAGCCGAACCTGCCGGGATTCTGGGAACATGCGGACATGCAGGAATATTTCAAGCTGTTTCACAGCACCTTCTATGCGGTGAAGGAGGTGGATCCGCGCTTCAGAGTGGGCGGTCCGGCGGTCTGCGGCGGCAGCGATGAGGTTTGGATCAAAGCGTTTATGGAGTACTGCCATGAGCAGGGGATTCCTGTGGATTTTGTCACCAGGCATCATTATACCACGGAGTTTCCCCAGAAGGCGGGGCATTATGGCTATGCCGAACTGCAGGATTCCGAGGGCGGATTTGCCAATCTGCGCACCACCCGGGAGATCATAGACGGCTACCCGGAGTATCGGGGAAGGGAGATCCATATCACCGAGTTTAATACTTCCTATATTCCCAACTGTCCGCTGCATGACACCAATCAAAACGCGGCGTTCATCGCCAGACAGCTGTCCAGGCTGGGAGACGGTAATGCCTCTTATTCCTATTGGACATTCGGGGATGTGTTCGAGGAGCAGGGAGTGCCCTTTACTCCATTCCACGGAGGCTTTGGCCTGGTGGCCAACGGCTGTATTCCCAAACCCACCTTCTGGACCTTTGCCTTTTATAAGAAACTGAAGGAGAAGCCTGGCCGCTGCATCTACAGGGATGATCAGATGGTGGTTCTGAAGATGGAGGACGGCTCCTGCCGGGGCGTGGCCTGGAATATGACCGAAAAGCGGTCGGGAGAGGATTTTATGTTCCGGCTGGAACTTCCCGCTGGCGAGGAGGGGTGTCTGGTGCTCCAGACAGTGGATGAGATATGCTGTAACCCCTTGAAGGTGTGGCATGATCTGGGAGAACCCTCCAGTCTCACCTCTCAGGAACTGGAACTGCTGAAGAGGGCAGCTCAGCCTTATGTGGAGACCAGACGCATCGCTCCCCGGGACGGCAGGGTGGAACTGGCGTTTCCCCTGCGGGAGAACGGAGTGGTATATTTTTCCTGGGAACCCTGCCAGGTCAGACCGGACAGCGGATATTCTTATGAGAGGGTTATGCAGTGGACCTGTTGACAATCTCCCTTTCCCATGTTTATTTTGGCATATTTTTTTCTGTAATAGAATAGAAGGGCTGGTAAATCCGGTTTTTACACCGCTTTTACCAGCCTTTTAAGATTTAATGCAGTTGCCGATAAGAGGCATTCTTCCGTTGCTTTCTCAAGGCCTCTTTTCTGTATCTTATTCAGTTTATGCTCTCGTTTTAAAACGGCAAATGTTCCTTCTGCCCATATTTTCCTCAGCCGCATGATCCTCAGATAACCGCTGGTTCCTACTTTCCGGTTATTTCGGTAAAAAGCTGGATAATAAGCACTGGCATTAATCCTGACTGTTCCCAGGTCTGTAGCACATGTCGCATACATCGGGCATTTTTTACATTGTTTTTTTGAACGGCTATATAAACGGTAATAGTTCTGCGTTGCTCTCTTATAGATCAGTTTCTGGAATTCCAAATATTCTCCCTGCATACATACAAAATGGTCTTTTTCCGCATCATAGCGGAAGCCTTTTTTTATTGCATTATTCTGGTATTCCCGTATGGCTGTATATCCATTGATTCCTAATAACTCCAGTCCTCTGTGCACGGCTCCTATATCATATCCTCCATCTAAGCCAATCTCCTGATATTCGCAAGGCTGTCCCTTCAGATGAGTCAGGATAATGTCACTTTCCCGCTGATTAGCAGGATAACAGTCAACCCCAGTGATAATTCCATGACTGGTATCTACGGTCATTTCAGTTAAATACCCCAGCCCCTTTTTCCGTGCCTGATGGATATAACCACACTCCGGATCGGTGCTGCTCTTCAGAGATTCTTTCTCTGTTTCTACATTTTCTGGTTTTTTATAACCTGGCATAGAAGAAAGTTCCGTTTCCAGTTCCTCCATATATTTTATAGTGGAACGCTGGATTGTCTCGACTGTCTCGTAACGGCTCGCCCAGGATACATTAGAAGGAAGAAAGGAACCATCAGCAACACCCGTTTCTCCCGATACAATTCCAAGCTGTACACACTTTAGCACAATTTCATTAAAAATTTCCCGAAATATACCGGCATCTTTAAAACGTCGTTTTCTATTCTGGCTAAAAGTGGAATGATCCGGCACTCTATGCATGAGATCAATCTCGCAAAACCAGCGGTAAGCAAGATTAAGTGATACTTCCTCTTCGAGTCTCCGTTCTGATTTAATCCCATAGAGATAACCGATCAGAAGCATTTTTATCAGAATAACCGGATCAATCGATTTTCTTCCAACATTGGAATAATAGGGGGCTGCTTTTTCGTATATGAAATCAAAGTTTACATGGTCTTTAATTTGTCTCAAAAGATGATCTTCTGGAATCATAGAATCGATATCCAGAATTGCCATTTGAATTTGTCCGTTCTGTTTTCCCATCATAAAAATGCCCTCCTCAATTGATATCTTAATTATACCATACAAAAGGTCATTTTTGTTTAGTTTGTCAACAGATCCTGCAGTACCTGTAAACTGCGGAAAGCCAAGTCACGGACATCAGACTGTGACTTGGTTTTTTTTATGAGCCATGACACTTCCCAAGAAAAGACAAATATTCGCATACTTATCCATATCCAATGCTCTTTGGTAAAGGATATAATGAGGATAGGCTGTAAGAGGCTCGGCGGAAGGAGGAAGAGAAAGATGAAATATGGCCATTTTGATAATGAAAATCGGGAGTATGTAATTGACAGGGTGGATTTGCCGGTATCCTGGACCAATTATCTGGGGGTGGAAGATCTCTGCGCGGTGGTAAACCATACGGCGGGAGGCTACCTTTTCTACAAGACCCCGGAGTATCACAGGATTACGAGATTTCGGGGGAACAGCGTGCCCATGGACAGGCCGGGGCATTATGTGTATCTCAGAGACAATGACAGCGAAGATTATTGGAGTATCTCCTGGCAGCCGGTGGGGAAACCCCTGGATCAGGCGGAATATGTCTGCCGTCATGGGATGTCCTACACGGTGTATGAGTGCTGCTATGATAAAATACGGGCGAAGCAGACGCTTTCCGTGCCATTGGGGGAGAAGCTGGAACTGTGGGATGTGGTGGTGAAGAATGAGGATACCAGGCCCAGAGATTTGAGTTTGTTCAGTTATTGTGAATTCTCTTTCCATCATATTGCCATTGACAATCAGAATTTTCAGATGAGTCTGTACTGCTCCGGCTCCTCTTATGAGGAAGGGGTGATCGAGTGCGATCTGTTTTACGAGGAATTTGGTTTTCAATATTTTACCATGAATGAGGAGCCGGACGGATTTGACTGCCTGCGGGACCGGTTTATCGGCAGCTACAGGACGGAGAACAATCCTGTGGCCGTGGAGAAGGGACAATGCGGCGGCTCTTATGAGTTGGGAAACAACCACTGCGGTTCTTTACAGAAAAATATCCGATTGGAGCCCGGCCAGGAGGTCAGGATTCTGTTCCTGCTGGGAGAAGGGGACAGAGAAGAGGGGAAGAAAGCGCGTCAAAGATACGCCGCGCCGGAGGCGGCGGACAGGGCTTATGAGGAGCTACGGGCCTTCTGGGATGCGAAACTGGAGAAACTGCAGATTCAGACCCCCAATGAAGGCATGAATACATTGATTAATCTGTGGACGCTTTATCAGTCGGAAATCAATGTGATGTTTTCCCGTTTTGCCTCCTTCATCGAGGTGGGGGGAAGGGTCGGCCTTGGCTATCGGGATACGGCACAGGACGCCATGACGATCCCCCATTCCAATCCGGAAAAATGCAGGCAGCGTATTCTGGAACTGCTTCAGGGGCTTGTCTCGGACGGGTATGGGCTGCATCTGTTTCAGCCGGAGTGGTTTCAGCCGAAAACAGAGCAGAAACCCTTCAAGTCCCCTACCGTGATTCCGGCTCCGGACAGAGACAATATGGTGCATGGACTGGCGGATGCCTGCGCAGATGATGCGTTGTGGCTGATCCCGTCCATTGTGGAGTATATCAAGGAGACGGGAGAGACCGGATTTGCGGATCAGCCGGTGACCTACGCGGACGGCGGAGAGGGAACGGTCTATGAGCATATGATGCGGATTCTGGACTTTTCTGCCAGGCAGGTAGGAGAACATGGCATCTGCAAGGGGCTGCGCGCGGATTGGAACGACTGTCTGAATCTGGGCGGCGGCGAGAGCGCCATGGTTTCCTTCCTGCATTACTGGGCGCTGGAGCATTTCATAGAACTGGCCGGGTACCTGGGCAGGTCGGAGGATGCGGCGTCCTATCGGAAGATGGCGGAGCAGGTGAAAAAGATCTGCGATAAGGAACTCTGGGACGGCCAATGGTTTATCCGGGGCATCACGAAAAACGGGAAAAAGATCGGAACCCATCAGGACAGGGAAGGAAGGGTCCATCTGGAATCCAATGCCTGGGCAGTCCTTTCCGGCGCGGCGGAGGAAGAGAGGGGCCGCCGGGCCATGGACAGTGTGGACGAGTATCTCTATACGCCCTGGGGCCTGATGCTGAACGCGCCTTCTTATACGGTGCCGGACGATGATATCGGTTTTGTCACCAGGGTTTATCCGGGGGTTAAGGAAAACGGAGCGGTTTTTTCCCATCCCAATCCCTGGGCCTGGGCGGCGGAATGCAGGCTTGGAAGAGGCGACCGGGCCATGAAATTCTATAATGCCTTGTGTCCCTACTGGCAAAATGATAAAATAGAGATAAGGGAAGCGGAGCCCTATTCGTATTGTCAGTTTATTATGGGAAAAGACCATTCGGCCCATGGGCGCGCAAGGCATCCCTTTATGACCGGCAGCGGGGGCTGGGCCTATTTTGCCGCTACGCGGTATATATTGGGCGTGCGTCCGGGGTTTGAGGAGTTGGAGATAGACCCCTGCGTACCCGGGGACTGGGATCACTTCAGCGTAACCAGGCAATGGCGGGGCGTTACATATGAGATAGAGGTAGTCAATCCCCAGGGGGTAATGAAAGGCGTGAAAGAATTGTATCTTGACGGCGAAAAGACGGAGCGGATTCCTCTTATGAAGAGCGGAACAATGCACCAAGTCAGAGTTGTGATGGGAAAGGCAGGGGAATGATATGATAAAATTCGGTACAGGCGGCTGGCGTGAGATCATCGGAGACGGATTTACGAAAGCCAATATCCAGATATTGGCCAGGGCGCTGAGCGACAAGATGAAAGCGGAAGGAAAGGCGCAGCAGGGGATTGTAATCGGTTATGACAGGCGTTTTTTGTCCAAGGAAGCCATGCGGTGGGCGGGAGAAGTGTTCGCCGCGGAGGGCATTACCGCTTATCTGATCAACAAATCCTCGCCTACACCGCTGATTATGTACTATGTGATGAAACACAAATTTCCCTATGGAATGATGGTCACCGCCAGTCATAACCCTGCCATCTATAACGGTATTAAGGTATTTACGGCGGGAGGCCGGGACGCGGACGAGAACCAGACCCGGGAGATCGAAGAATATATCGGAAGAGTGGACCGGAATTCGGTGCGGGGGATGGATTACGAGGAAGCGTTGGCCGGGGGGCTGATTCAGGAGATTTATCCGCTGAATGAATATCTGGACAATATCATATCGGCAGTCAATATGGATATGATCCGGGCCAAGGGGCTGCGGGTGGTGCTGGATCCTTTATTCGGGGTAAGCGAAACGTCTCTGGCCACGATTCTGCATACGGCGAGATGCGAATTGACGGTTATCCATGACAGACATGATACCCTTTTCGGCGGAAAGCTGCCGGCGCCCAATGCGGCTACGCTCAAACATCTTCAGAACACGGTTCTGGACAGCAGGGCGGACATCGGCATTGCCACGGACGGAGACGCGGACCGAATCGGTGTGATTGACGATACGGGGCGCTTCCTGCATCCCAACGACATCCTGGTGCTTCTGTATTATTATCTGGTAAAGTATAAGGGATGGGAGGGACCGGTGGTGAGGAATATCGCCACCACCCATATGCTGGACAAGGTGGCAGAGCGGTTCGGGCAGATATGCTATGAGGTGCCTGTGGGCTTTAAACATATCTCCGCGAAGATGAACGCGGTGGACGCGATTTTGGGGGGCGAATCTTCCGGCGGTCTTACGGTGCGGGGACATATCAACGGCAAGGACGGCATCTACGCGGCGGCGCTTCTGGTGGAAATGATCGCGGTGACAGGGAAAAAGCTGTCGGAAATCTACGGAGAGATCCAGGAGGAATGCGGCGCGATCTTTATGGAAGAGCGGGATTATAAGTTTAATCAGGAGAAAAAGGAGCGCATACAGGGCTTGCTGATCGGGGAAAAGAAGCTGCCCGAACTTCCCTATGAGATAGACAAAGTTTCCTATCTGGACGGCAGTAAAGTGTATTTTAAAAACGGCGGATGGGTGATCGGAAGATTTTCGGGAACGGAACCGCTGCTCCGAATCTTCTGTGAAATGCCGGAGCCGGAGATGGCGAGGCAGGTATGCGGTATTTATGAAGCGTTTCTGGGGTTGAAGAAGTGATGAAAGGACAAAAAAGCAGGGCATTGAAAAAAGCACCTTTAAAGTGGAGCATGGTCAGTCTGCTGCTTCTGTGCTGGCTTCTTCCTCTTGCGTTCGCTTCGTATATGATGTTTTACATGGCGGTGGGGAAGATTAATTCTCAGACGGAGCGCATGATCGTCACCTCGGCGGATAATGCGCTTCGGATCTGCGAGATGCGGATGGACGCCGCAGTGGAGGCGTCCAGAAACGCCTCCTATTTTCCAACGGTGCGGGAAAGCTATGAGAATTTCCTGACGGACGGCAATCTATTTGCCTTTCGGAAAACGGTCAATCTTTTTCTGGAACGGCAGTACTGTTATGACGACAGCTTTCTGTATACTTCTCTGCTGTTTACGGGTGAGCCGCAGGAGCATTTCTTCGCCGCCTACCGGGGAAGCACCAGCAATGCGGTCTATCAGGCGGGGCGCAGGTTTGAGGAAAAGGTGATGCCGGGAGTTCTGGAGATTTCCCGGGAACTGGATACGGATGTGGCGGTGGTGGCCATAGAGGGCGGGGTGTATCTGATCCGCAATCTGATGACCACCTCTTATCATCCCTATGCGGTGTTGACCATGGAATTAAACACGGATGTGGTGTTCGGCAGTCTTGACGGCGCATGGGGCTATGAGGGCAGTGCTGTCTATATAGACGGCGTTTTCCTGGCCGGGGATAACAGCGGCTTTCTGGAAGGCCGTCCGGGAATAGGTCCGAACCTGTTCGAGGATAATAACAGGGAGTGCCGTCTTATAAAGAAAAATGGAGAGTATTATGTCTATGCAGTCCGTAAACCGGAGCGGCATTATATCGGATATATCATCTTTTTAAACAGGCAGGCGGTGATTGACGAAACCTATGCGCTGAAATATATCTCTCTGCTCCTGCTGCTCTTTATGGCGCCTCTGGTGGGGATTGTATTTCTCTTTTTCCGCAGAAAGGTGACCAAACCGGTAAGCAACCTGATCCGGGCTGCGCATATGTTAGAGGAAGGACATTTTGGATATCAGATTGAAAGCAGTGCCAACAGCCAGGACTTCGAATATCTGGCGGAAGCGTTTAACCATATGTCGGCCCGACTGCAGGATCAGATCCACAGAATCTATACGGAGGAACTGGCCCTGAAGGACGCCCGGATCATGGCGCTGCAGGCACAGATCAACCCGCATTTTCTGAACAATGCCCTGGAGATCATCAACTGGGAGGCCCGGATTCATGAGAATTATGAGGTGAGCCGGATGATCGAGAGCCTTTCGGTTATGCTGGAGGCGACCATGGACAGGCGGCACAGGAGATTTGTGACTTTGGCAGAGGAAATGTCCTATGTGGAGGCCTATCTTTTTATCATAAGCCAGCGGATGGGAGAGCGGCTGAAGGTGGAAACGGATGTGGATGAGAGTCTGCGTTCCCTGAAAATCCCCAGGCTGATTATCCAGCCGATTATTGAGAATGCGGTGGAGCATGGGATCAACGGACAGGCAGAGGGCCGGATTACGGTGAGAATCTTCCGGGAGGGAGAAAGACTGGTGATAGAGGTGCGGAATATGGGCCGAATGTCCAGGCAGGATGAGGAAAAGATCAAGATGCTGCTGTCAGATGATTATGAGCCGGGAGACGTGGGCTCCGCAAGCCTGGGAATCCGCAATGTGAACAGGCGGATCAAAATCATCTATGGTGAGGAATACGGTCTGTCAATCCGAAATGAGGAGAGCGGCGAGACGGTAAGCCGGATCGAAGTGCAGGCGACAATAAAAGACAAGAAATAGCAAATCTGACAATTCCGTGTTTTCCTTTTATATTGTATGATAAATTCATAACAAACACCGAAAGAAAAGGATACGGAGTTTGTGATACGATAACAGGCCATATGAGGTATATGGTCATTCAAAACCAGGGAGGTAAAAACTATGAAAAAAATGTTGGCAACGTTACTGTCGGGCGCAATGGTACTGTCGCTGGCCGCCTGCGGCAACAACGATTCCGGGGGAGCGGCATCGACTCCGGGAAGCAGTTCCGCAGGGAACAGTTCTCCGTCAACGGAGTCGGTGGAAGATGTAAAAACCCCCACCGGTCCGGTCACTCTGAATGTGACAACAACTTTTGCGGGAGAAGATACAAACGCCGCCAATTACCAGGATGCCATCGCTGCATGGCAGAATGAGACGGGGAATAAGCTCAACGATGCATCGGGCTCCTCCACGGAGACCTTTAAGGCAAGAATCATATCGGACTTCGAGATGGGTTCGGAACCGGATGTGCTTTTCTACTTTAACGGTGTGGATTCCAATCCCTTTGTGGAAGCGGGGAAGGTGGTTTCCGTTGATGAGATTCGCCAGACTTATCCGGACTATGCGTCGAATATGAAGGACGGCATGCTGGGAGCTTCTCCTCTGGACGGAAAGAATTATTCCATACCCATGAATGGCTATTGGGAAGGTATGTTTGTGAACAAGGCGGTGTGCGAGGCGGCCAATGTGGAAATTCCCGGGCCCGGTACCACATGGGATGAGTTCCTGGAAACCTGCCAGAAGATAAAGGATGCAGGATATACTCCCATTGCGGCGTCCTTCGCGGAGATCCCTCACTACTGGTTTGAGTTCTGTATCTACAATTATCTGACTCCTGCAACCCATAATATTGTACCGGCTTCCGTAGCGGATAAGCACGGCACGGCATGGGTGGAAGGCATTGAAGATATGAAACTCTTATATGAGTACGGTTTCCTGCCGGAGAATACCCTGTCCGCCACAGACGGCGAAACTTTCCAGCTCTTTATTGACGGCAAGGCAGCATTCATGATCGAAGGCTCCTGGAAAGTGGGAGGCATTGAGGGAGCAACGGATGACATTGACAACTTTACGGTAACTTATGTACCGGGCAAAAACGATCGTTTGACAACGGATATTATCGGCGGACTGTCCTCCGGCTGGTATATTACCAGAAAGGCCTGGGATGATCCGGAAAAGCGTCAGGCATGTGTGGATTTCATCTCTTATATGACATCCGATGAGATGGTCACCCAATTCGCCAGCGTATCGGCAACGGCATTGAAGAACGGGAGCCAGGTAGATGAATCACAGCTGTCATCTCTGGCAGTGGCAGGACTTGAACTGGTTAAGGGAGCCACCGGTATGTCGGCCGCAGTGCAGGATCAGGTAACGCAGGAAGCGAGAGTACCGGTATTTAACGGAATGCCTGATATCGTAACAGGAAAGAAAGACATTACGGTAGCAGTAGAAGAACTTCTGGATCTGGTGGCAGCAGGTAAGTAGTGATTGTGAGGAACGGATCATTGGGGCGGAGAAGAAATGTTCTCCGCTCCGGCTTTTAGAAAGGGGTGTGAGCGCTGCTATGAGTTCAAACATTTATAAGAATAAGAAACCCGTCATTTTTTTCCTGGCGCCTGCGTTTATCTTTCTGGCTGTTTTTCTGTATTATCCTTTTCTGCAGAACATTTTAAACAGCTTTAAGGAGATCAACAATCTGGGCGCGTCCGCCAAAGGGTGGAACGCTCCCTGGTATACCAATTACATACAACTCTGTAAAGACCCGAATATCTGGACGGCATTGCTCAACACACTGATCATGATCGCAGCCACAATCATCGGGCAGGTGGGGATTGCCATTGTGCTGGCGCTTATGGTGGATAATATCAAGAAAGGGCAAAAATTCTTCAGGACGGTGTATTTTTTCCCCATTGTCATTGCAGCCACAGCACTGGGACTTCTGTTCAATATCGTATTTTTGTATGACAAGGGGATGCTGAACCAACTGCGGGAACTGCTCGGGGCCACAAAACTGCTGGATTTTAAGGACAGTTCCCATGCCATGCTGACCATGGTAGTTCCTGTCACCTGGCAATATGTGGGATTTTACTTTATCATTCTGATCACGGGACTGAATAACATATCTGAAGAACTGTACGAAGCGGCCACCATTGACGGGGCTTCAAGATGGCAGCGGGTGCGCTATATCTCCCTGCCGCTTCTGCACAATGTGATCTGCACCTGCGGCGTGCTGGCAGTGACAGGGGCGTTAAAAGTATTTGACCTGCCCTGGATCATGTTTCCCAAGGGGATGCCCAGCAACAGTACCTGGCTGACAGGCACCTATATGTATTATCATGCTTTTGAGTCCCATAATGTGGATTACAGTTCGGCGATTTCTGTCCTGATCGTAGTTCTGGGCGTGGTCACCGCGAAGACTGTAAACGCGGTTTTCAAGGAAAAAGATTATTAGGAGGAGCGGATATGGCAGGGACAACTATTAAGACCAACCGAAAGCGCCGTAGAATATCTCTTGGGATGGCGGGCATTTACGTTGTGCTGTCCGCATGGGCGCTGACAACAATATTCCCGTTATTTTGGATCTTTATGAATTCATTTAAAAATAAAAAGATTATCCGCTCGGATTCCTTTTCTCTTCCCATAGGGGATTTGTTTACACTGGACAATTACAAGACGGCGTTCAGCCGGGTAAACATTCTGGGGGCGTATCGGAACAGTATTATAATATCTTTAAGCGTGGCGGCGGCGGTCATACTGTTTTCCGGTCTTGCGGCTTACGCGCTGATGCGGTATGATTTTAAGCTGAAGGGGCTGCTGAACAGTCTGGTGCTGGCGGGAATGATGTTCCCTGCATTTGCCACGATTATTCCGGTGATCCGGATGATGAATGTAATCGGGCTGGCCAATACGAACCAGGTTGCGAAATCTCTGATGGCAGTTATCCTGCCCCAGATCGCGGGGAATCTTTCCTTCGCCATTGTGGTGCTGCGGGGGTATATCGCAGGACTTCCGATCGAATTGGAGGAGGCGGCCTATGTGGAAGGAAGCAATGCCTTTCAGCTGTTCTTCAAGGTGGTCATGCCGCTTTGTAAGCCCTCTTTTGCCACCGTGGGAATCTTTTCGTTCCTGTGGAGTTACAACGACCTGTTTACGCAGTCCTTCTTTTTGAAAACCAAGCCGGAGTATTCGGTCACAGTACTCTTAAGCCTGCTGACTTCCCAAGAGGGAACCAATTATGGATTGATGGCGTCCAGCGTGTCGCTGATTGTATTCCCTCTGCTGATCGTATATCTGTTTTTACAGAAATACATCGTCAAGGGACTGACGGCCGGGGCCGTGAAGGGATAGCGTACTGCAGGGACTGCTGCCGGGAAATTCGAAGGTGTCTGAGGAACAGACGGGTGGAGGGTAGTGGAAGCTATGTATAAGACAATAATCATTGACGACGAACCGATTATTGTAAAAGGTCTTGAGAAAACCATTAAGTGGGAAGATCTGGGATGTGTTGTGGCCGGGACAGCCGGCAATGGGGCTGAAGGTCTGGAACTGATCCGAAGAGAGAAGCCGGATATCCTTATAACGGATATTTGTATGCCCGAGATGGACGGCCTTGCCATGATCGCGGCGCTGAGATCCGAATTTCCCGATATGGAAGTTACGATCCTGACCGGATATCGGGATTTTGATTATGCCCAACAGGCGATCCGCCTGGGCGTATGCCGCTTTTTGCTGAAACCGTCAATTATGGATGAACTGAATGAAGCCATCCGGACTATGGTGGAAAGGCTGGAGAGCAAAGCGCCGGCCTGCAGGGCAGAGGACGAGCCCCGGGAAGAAGAGGCGGAAAAGACGCAAGAGGCGGAAGAGGCGGAAAACGCGGCGGGCAGCTTTATCGTAAAGAATGCGCTGGCCTATATGGAAGAGAATTATGCGGAAAGGCTGAAGCTGGTGGATGTGGCTGATAAAGTCTATGTGAGCCAGTGGCATTTGAGCAAGCTGCTGAATAAATTTACGGGACATAATTTCTCGGAGCTGCTGAATGATGTCCGTATGAAAAGAGCAAAGGAACTATTGGGGGATCCTTCTCTGCGAATCAGTGATATCGCCGAGGAGGTGGGCTTTCTGGATATGGCCCATTTCTCACGTGTGTTCAAGAAGCTGGCGGGGGTTTCGGCCAACGAGTATCGGAATACGGTGAGTGTGCCTCAAAAGACAGAGCCATGATTCCTGAATCTGCACAAAACATGGATTTGCATGAAAAGTAACCGCGCTGCATCACCGGCAGCGCGGTTACTTTTTGCTTCGGAAAATTAATTATGAGAATAAGTCAATTACTTTATAGAATAAATCATTTTCAAGAGTGCCGAAATGACTTATCATAAAACATAAAAGAAAAGCATCGGCACCGGCGTCGGACAGCAGGGTTCATTGATGGTAAGTACAGTTGTATCCGTCAATTTTCCAGGCGTGCCGGGCAGGATACCGAAATAAATTTCATAGAAAAGACGGGTTCGGGACCCGGCGCTGCCGGGGTCTATAAGGACCTGCGGAAAAGAGGCGAATATGAGTAAAAAACAAGCGTGGAATCCCTATCTGCCGTCCTGGGAATATATCCCGGACGCGGAGCCTTATGTATTTGGAGACAGAGTGTATGTGTACGGTTCCCATGATTTTTACAATGGCTATGTGTTCTGCATGGGAGACTATGTGTGCTGGTCGGCGCCGGTGGACGATCTGGGGAACTGGCGCTATGAGGGCGTGATCTATGAGAAAACGGCGGATCCCTTCAACAAGGCGGGCAAGATGTGCCTGTACGCGCCGGATGTGGCGGTGGGGCCTGACGGCAGGTACTATCTGTACTATGTGCTGGATAAGGTGTCGGTGGTGTCGGTGGCGGTCTGCGACACGCCGGCGGGAAAATATGAATTTTACGGATATGTGCATTATTCGGACGGCACTCTGCTGGGAGAGCGGGCCGGGGACGAACCCCAGTTTGATCCGGGCGTGCTGACGGAGGGGGACAGGGTATATCTGTACACGGGATTCTGCGGCAAGGGCGATAAATCCAGACATGGAGCCATGGTGACAGTGCTGGACGGGGATATGCTTACCATAACAGAATCCCCCAGAATCATCGTGCCGGGCTGCGAGTACAGCGCCGGGACGGAGTATGAGGGGCATGCCTTCTTTGAGGCTCCTTCCATCCGCAAAAAAGGAAGTACATACTATTTTATCTATTCCTCCCAGGTGATGCATGAGCTTTGTTATGCCACCAGCAAAAAACCCACCGGGGATTTCCGCTATGGCGGGGTGCTGGTGAGCAACTGCGACCTGCATATTGACAGCTATAAGCCTGCGGAGCAGCCCGCGGCCTACGGCGCCAACAATCATGGCAGTATGGTGGAAATCCAGGGGCAGCCCTATATTTTCTATCATCGCCAGACCAACGGTACCTGGTACAGCCGTCAGGGCTGCGCGGAGAAACTGGTTATCCATGAGGACGGCAGCATCGACCAGGCACAGCTGACTTCCTGCGGTCTGAACGGAGGGCCGCTGCCGGGTCTGGGATATTTTCCGGCTTACCTGGTCTGCAATCTGTTTACGTCCAAACCTTCCGCCTATGTGGGAGGCGGGGAACAGCCCCGGGTGATGCAGGACGGCAGGGATGGAGATGAGAACCCGGGCTACATAGGCAACATCCAGAACACGGCCACGGCGGGATTCAAGTTTTTCCAGGGAACGGAAGCAAAGCAGATCCGCATCTGGACAAGGGGTTATGCCCAGGGTGTCTTTGAGGTGAGGACGGAGATCAATGGCGAGCTGCTGGCGGAACTGCCGGTGGGATATACCAATGTATGGGAAGAGGCCACGGCAGACATTGCCCTGCCGGAGGGTGAATACGCGCTGTACCTGACGTTCCGGGGCCAGGGCAATACCATGCTGAAGGGATTTGAATTGAAGTAACAGTTCGGATAGCACCCGTATCACGGGGGAAAGGGTTAATATGGGATATTTGAGAATCTATACCGGGGAGGTATGCGAGCCCCATGTGCCCCGGGCGCTGGCAGACAGCGTGTACATGGCATACACGGGGCAGGACGGTAAGGAGCATGTGCTGAACCAGGGATTCGGCATGCTCTATGCGGAGGCGGATATACGCCCCGACAACACCATTGCTCCCAGGGGAGTGAGAAACCCCAGGGGCCTGGTGCTGGAGGAGGGTTACGGCATCCTGGCGGAGCCTGTGGACCCGGAGGGGGAACCGGCAGGGGAGGAATGCCTGATTCTCTGGAGAACCCGGGACTTCCTGCGTTTTCGGCAGGAATCCGTGGAGCGGGGCCGGTGGCAGACGGCGTATGACCAGGCCCGGGACCGGGTGGAATTGCCGGATTCCCTTTGGGAGGGAATACGGCAACGTTGGTGCGCGTCGGAGCCGGAACTGCGGAAGGTGGAATTTCCCCTGGCTGTGGGCTGGGCGGACCCGGTGATTTTTGACTGGGAAGGGAAATGGTATTTCCTGGCCACCAATGACAACAATAACAATATCGGCCTGTTTATCCGGGAGGCGGATTCGGTGGCGGGTCTTTTTGCCCCGGAGGCGGAACCCCGCTGCATCCTGGACTATGATGAGGACAGGGAGTTGATACAGACCTTCTGGGCGCCGGAATTTCATGTGATCGGGGGGAGGGCCTATATCCTCTTCGCCGTAGGCGGCAGGCAATGGGCGCCCCAGTGTCATATGATGCGCCTGAAGGAAAAGGGCAGCCTGACGGATCCGGCAGGCTGGGAAGCGCCGGTGCGGGTGCGCAGACAGGACGGGCATTTTCTGGCGGAACAGGGGATTTCCCTGGATATGACTTATTTTAAGGCCGGAGAAAAGTCCTACTTGGTATGGTCCTATCGTTATGGTATCGGCACGGCGGCGGACACCGGCTCCATGCTGTACATTGCCGCCACCGACCAGGAGCGGCCCTGGGTGCTGACCAGCGAGCCGGTGCTGCTGTCCAGACCGCTGTACGGCTGGGAAAACCAGCGGGGGACGATTAACAATGAGGGTCCCTATGCGCTGCTGCTGGGGGATAAGGTATATCTGGCTTATTCCGGAGGCGGAGCCTGTGATCCCACCTATGCGGTGGGCTATCTGGTGGCGGATCAGGCGGAGGATCTGCTGAAGGCGGATAACTGGTACAAGGAGCCGGCGGCGGTGCTCCACAGAGGTTCGGTGGAGGGCATAGAGGGGCCGGGCCACAATTCCTTTTTCCGGGATGAGAAGGGGGATCTGATGATCGCCTACCATGCCCAGGAGAGGGAACAATATCATCAGCGCTGTGCCGCCTTCCACCGGGTGTATATCAATGAGCAGGGGATGCCTCTGCTGCACCTTCCTCAGTAAAATGCGGATTATACTGCTTTCGGGAAAGGGAACGGCCTGCGGGCGTATTAGAGAAAGGAAGAAAGAATATGGGAAAGATCAGGATTGAGGACAAGAGGCTGGTGTTCCAGCGCAAGGACGAATTGACGGTGATAGAGCCCTATGGCAGGGATTGTCTGCGCTGCCGCAGCACCAAAAACGGCCGGATTTCCGATGAGAAATGGACAGTGCTGGAACCTGTTACCCAGGACGAGTGTGTGGTGTCGGGGGACGAGAAAAAGGCCACCATTGTAAACGGCATGGTCAGCGCCACCATAGAGGCGGGAAATCCCTGGTACGGCGGGATTATCACCTATTACCGCAAGGGAAAGCAGATTCTGCACACCCGGTTTGAGGGGGATTATACCAACCGCAATATGCATGTGGAGGGGGATCATTACCAGGTCAAGGTGATCTTTGACGCCAATGAAGGGGAACATTTCTACGGCATGGGCCAGGAGCAGGAGGATCTGTTTGACCGCAAGGGCAGTACCAGCCAGATCATCCACTACAACACCAAGTCCACGCTGCCGGTGCTGTATTCCTCCCTGGGCTATGGGTTTTTCTGGAACAATCCGGCTCCGGGGCGCTGTGAGACCACCCGCAATCACACCATGTTCGTAGCGGACAGCGCTTATCAGGCGGATTACTTTATCTATGCGGGAGAGACGCCGGCCCAGACCATGGAGAGATACTGTGATCTTACCGGCTATGCACCCAAGTTTCCCCGGTGGGCGGCAGGATTCTGGCAGTGCAAGCTGCGCTATGAGAGCCAGGAGGACTTGTTGGAAGTGGCCCGGGAGTACAAAAAGAGGGGGATTCCCATTGACGCCATTGTCATCGACTATTTCCACTGGACCGAGCAGGGGGAGTGGAAATTTGATCCCAAGTACTGGCCGGATCCGGACGCCATGTGCCGGGAATTGGAGGAGATGGGGATTCATCCGGTGGTATCCATCTGGCCCACCATCAATCCCGCCAGCGAGAACTATTCCGAGATGAGCGAGAGCAATATGCTGGTGCGCACGGAGAACGGGCAGTTCGGCACTTTTGACTTCTACGGGCAGCAGACTTTTATCGACCCCATGAACCCGGAGACCAGGAAGTTTGTGTGGGGCAAGGCAAAAGAGAATTATTACCGCCATGGGATTAAAACTTTCTGGCTGGACGAGGCGGAGCCGGAGGTGCATCCCCAGCAGCCGGGGCATCTGAAATATTATCTGGGCAACGGCGCCCAGGTGGCCCAGATGTACCCTTATTATTACGCCCAGACTTTCTATGACGGCTTGAAAGAGGAAGGGGAGGAAGAGATCGTGTCCCTGACCCGGGCGGCCTATCCCGGCAGTCAGAAGTTCGGCGCCATCGTGTGGAACGGGGATATTCCATCCAGCTTCCGCAATCTGAAGATGAGCATGGAGAGCGGCCTGTCCATGGGCATGTGCGGCATCCCCTGGTGGAATTCGGACATCGGCGGATTCCTCTCCGGGGATATTGAGAGCGAGTATTTCCGGGAACTGATTGTCAGATGGTTCCAGTTCGGCGTATTCTGCCCGGTGATGCGGCTGCACGGTTCCCGGCTGCGCCCCTCCTGGTATAAGCAGCGCCATCCAGGCGTCAAGGAGGCCAGCGGCGGCGACAATGAGATCTGGAGTTTTGGGGAGCGCAATTACCCCATTCTGAAAAAGCTGATTGAACTGCGGGAGAGGCTGAAAGATTATACCTGCCAGTATATGGACGAGGCCAGCCGTACCGGGGCGCCCATCATGCGTCCCATGTTCTGGGAGTTCCCGGAGGATGAGCAGTGCTATACCCTGGAAGATCAGTATTTTTACGGCGCGGATCTGCTGGTGGCTCCCATTTATGAGCAGGGCGCGGTGGAACGTCGGGTGTATCTGCCCCAGGGAAGATGGGTGCTTACCCGGGACGGCCATGTGGAAGAAGGGGGAAGATGGATTACCTGTCACGCCGAGTTGGAGGAATATATCGTGTTTGCCCGGGAAGGAGCAAAGGTGTTGGAATGCTTTGCGGACAAGGAGTAAGGGGTATGAAATGGAAAAAATGGGGTCTGCTTTTGACCCTGTGCGCGGCGCTGGCCGGCTGCGGCGGGCCGACGGGAACCACAGACGCAGGGACGGGCGAAAATAGGGAGCAGGCGCCGGACAGCGTCGGTGCCGTCGAAGGGACAGAGCAGCAGGGAACTTCCCAGGGGAGTCCGGAGGAAGGAACCCAGGGAAGTTCCGGGGAAGGACAGCAGGCGGCAGGCCAGGGCAGTTCCGTAGCCGATGGGATTGCCGGCGCGGAGGACCAGGAGGAAGAGGAAGATATGAACAGGGAGTATGCAGCTTATTTTCAGGATATAAAACCGGCAGAGACTTACAAGGGTCTGGAGGATGCCAACCCGCTGATGACCCAGCGGTTTGGGGCGGATCCTTATGCCATGGAGTATAACGGCAGGGTTTACTTCTATATGACGGCGGATGCCTTTGAATATGAAGGAGAGGAAGTCAAGGAGAACAGCTATAGCAAGATTCATCGGATCAATGTAATCTCCACGGCGGACATGGTGAATTTTACGGATCATGGCTCCATAGAGGCGGCAGGCAGCCAGGGGGCGGCCAAATGGGCCAACAATTCCTGGGCCCCGGCGGCGGCCTGGAAAAACATTGACGGCCAGGATAAATTTTTCCTGTATTTCGCGGACGGGGGCGGCGGCATCGGCGTACTGACGGCGGACAGCCCCACCGGGCCTTTCACCGATCCCATCGGCCATGGGCTGGTAACCCGGCAGACTCCCACCTGCGCGGAAGTGCTGTGGCTCTTTGACCCGGCGGTGCTGGTGGACGAGGACGGCAGAGCCTATCTGTACTTTGGCGGCGGCGTGCCGGAGGATAAGGTGTCGGCGCCCGGTACGGCCAGGGTGGTGGAACTGGGAGAGGATATGATCAGCCTGAAAGGGGATCCCAAGCCCATTGACGTGCCTTATCTGTTCGAGGATTCCGGCATACATAAATATAACGATAAATATTATTATACCTATTGTACCAACTGGCAGGTGGACGCGGAGGGGACGGCGGCCTTCGGCTTCCACAACGCGGAGATCGCCAGCCTGGAGAGCGACAGCCCCACGGGGCCTTTCACATTCAAAGAGGTGATCCTGGAGAACCCCGGCAAGTTAAACGGCCTGTACGGCAATAACCACCACTGTGTATTCCGCTTTCAGGACAACTGGTATATCGCTTACCATGCCCGTACTCTGGAAAAAAAGATGGGGGTACAGAAGGGCTACCGCTGTACTCATGTGGATAGCTTTTCCATGGGAGAGGATGGTACCATCGGCAAGATCCGCATGACCCTGAATGGGCGGGAACAGCTTGGCTATTTGGATCCCTACCGGGAAGTAAACGCTGCCACCATGGCGGTGCAGGGCGGCCTGGACACGGTGGTTGTGGATATTTTCAGGCCAGACGGCCAGGGCGCTGCGGCGGAAGGTGATGCAGCTGCGGAGACGGGCGGCGCGGGTGTCACGGCGCTCACATCCATTGACAGCGGGGATTTTGTGAAAGTGCAGGGAGTGGACTTTGGGGAAAAATCTCCGAAAGCGATACAGATCTCCGCTCGCCGCACAGCGGGTAAAGAGGGATTGGTCCAGGTGCGGATTGACGGACTGCAGGGTCAGATTCTGGGCTATCTGCCTTTGGGCAGCCTGCAGGAGAAGGAGGCGGCGGAGGAAAACTTTGTCACCTATGAGGCAGAACTGGAGAGCCAGGCTGTCGGCGTGCATGATCTGTACTTCCTGTTCTACTGCAGCCCGGGCGAAGGCGGCAGCTATGAGATCGGCAGTTGGCGCTTTATAAAAGAGGAGGAAGAACTGCAGACCAAATGCCCGGAGGAGGCAGCCCGAAGTGTGGCGGGGAGAGAATACGGCAGTCTGGAACATATCACCTACCACTCCGAGACCACGGGACTGGACCGGGGAGCCAATGTGCTTTTGCCTGCGGGATATGATCCGGAAAAACAGTATGGCGTGTTGTATTTCCAGCATGGTATCTTCGGAGATGAATATTCCATGACGGGGGATGCCAACAATGCCATCCCCCAGATCCTGGGCAATCTCAGCGCGGAGGGACTGGCCAGGGAGGTGATTGCGGTATTTCCCAATATGTATGCCACATCCGATCCCAACCAGAAGCCCGGCTTCAGCAATGAGGAAGTGGCTCCCTACGACAATTTCATCAACGAACTGACAGCAGATCTGATCCCGTACATTGAGAGCCATTATTCCGTGCTTACAGAGCGGGAGGACAGGGGAATCATAGGTTTTTCCATGGGGGGACGGGAGACATTATACATCGGCATCAACAGGCCGGATCTCTTTGGCTATATCGGCGCCATAGCCCCTGCGCCGGGACTGACCCCGGCCAAGGACTGGGCCATGTCCCATCCGGGCCAGCTGCAGGAGGAGGAACTGCGGTTCCAGGAGGGGGCGCTGCTGCCGGAACTTTTGATGGTATGCTGCGGAACCAAAGACGGTGTGGTGGGTAAATTCCCGGAGAGTTACCACCAGATCCTGGAGAAGAACGGTGTGGAACATCTGTGGTACGAGGTGCCCGGGGCCGATCACGACAGCCAGGCCATCCGCAGCGGCCTGTATAATTTCATGATTCGATGGAAATGATGAAACCGGTATTTACCCGGGAGAGATGCGGAAAAGAACGGAATAAAATGTGAGGTGAATTATGAGCAGATTGCTGTGTTATACCAGAGAACCCATTGACAATGTCCTGTATGATCCCAAGCTGGCGTACAGTATGCATCTGGCGCTGCAGGAAGGGGAGTTTTTCCGTCCGCTGAATCACAACGGAGGCGTATTGTTTGCCCTGGCCACAGAGAATCAGGACGGTTCTCTCAATCCCATGAGCCTGCTTCATCCCTGGATATTCCCGCTCAGGGACGGCGGCTACGGTGTGGCGGCGGTGCGGGTATGTGCCGAAGGTGAGGACGACGAATCCAGCAGGGGCTGCATTCTGTTGTGGACCACCCAGGATCTGGTGACTTATCGGGAACTGGGGCTTTTGAAGCTGGGTGAACAATATGTGGACTGGGTCAAAGCCCGTTATGATGAAAAGCACAACTGTTACCTGGTGTGCTGGGGAGAGCGGACCGGTATCTGTTACCAGGCGCTGTATCCTCTGAATATGCTGGGAGAAAAAGGAGAGGTGCAGACCGTCGGCGATTGTGAGCCGCTGCTGACCTGCGTCATAGACCCGGAAAACAAGGGGAATATGCTGGGAGAAATCCGCCATGCATCCCCGGAAGCGCTGGGGCGGGAGGCTGCCAACATAGAGGGCGCAGTACCCTGTTGCGCGGTGGAGATCGGGGAGCAGGAGGCCTGGTATCTGCGGTGCAAGCTGTTGACCCCGGTGAATGTGGGGGTGGAGGTTCCCGAAGAGGTAAAGCTGACTCTGGGGGAGGATTTGGACGAGACGCAGCGGATGCAGCAGGTGCTGCAGGCACTGCGGGGACAGAACGCAGTGGCCCGTTACAATGATGGGACCTTCTGCAGCAAGAAGATTGTGTGGGATCTGGAGAACGGGGAATTACTGAAAAAGGGAACTCATGTGGTGGAGGGCCGGATCTATCGTCCTCAATTCCCCTTCCCGGTGGCCTATAACCGGGCGGACCCCTGTGTGACGCGCTGGAACGGCAAATATTATTTTATTGCCACCAATGACGCGGACAACAATCACACATTGTATATCCGGGAGGCGGACACCCTGGAGGGGCTGACGGAGGCCCAGGAGATTCTGCTGCTGGACAGCAGCACTTATGAGGGCATCGGGGGTCTGCTTTGGGCGCCGGAATTCCATGAGGTGGAGGGGCGGCTGTACATCTTCCATGCCGCCACGCCGGGCCCATTCTATGAGGAAGAGAGCCATGTGATGGCGCTGCGGGAGGGCGGGAACCCCGCCTGCCGGGAGGATTGGTCCGCCCCCAGAAAGATAGTGAAGATGGACGGAAGCGAGTTGTGCCATGCAGGGGAGACCATTTCCCTGGACATGACCTGTTTTCCCTGGGAAGGGGAGTATTATGTCATCTGGTCCCAGCGTCAGTTTTTGCCAAAGGATCTGGGAGCCTGGCTGTATATCGCGAAGCTGGATCCCCGGGAGCCCTGGCGGCTGGCAACGGAGCCGGTGGTATTGTCCAAGCCGGATTATGGCTGGGCCAACAATCATACCTTTGTGGAGGAGGGGCCTTTTGCGCTCCCTGTGGGAGATAAACTGTATGTGACTTTTTCCGCGGCAGCGGTGGACACCTCCTATGTGGTGAGTTATCTGGTCATAGAGCGGGGTAAGGACCTGATGGACAAAGGAAACTGGCGTAAGAACAATTACCCCATCCTCACCTCCCGCAGCGTGGAGGGAGAATACGGCACCGGGCACAATGCCTATGTGACGGATGAGGACGGCAATATCTGGAATACCTATCATGCCCGGCCCGGCACAGACGGGGTGCGCAGCAGCGGGATCCGAAGGGTGCATTTTGATATTGACGGGGCCCCTGTGCTGGATATGACGGAGGAGAAGGACCTGCGGGAGGCGTACCGCCAGGTGAAGATGAAGCTGGTGATCCAGTAGAGTTATCTTATAAATTGAAAAGAGGGTTTTGGGGAAAAGACAGCAACGGAAGATTTTTTCGGAGCTGTCTTTTTGTTGATTCTACGCTTATAATTTATAAAATAGAATTGGAAAATGATGCGTTTATTTAAAGATATATAAAATATAAAAAATAATATTGAATTCTAAATATTTATATAATATAATATTTAAAATCAATAAGTTCTTAAAGATTTTATATATACTTGATACAATGAGACAAAAATCATAGGTTATTTAATGAGATAACAATACTAGCTGCATTTTATGTTGATGTCAAGGAGGTACAATATGGAATGGATAAGCCCTAAGATTGAAACGATTTTGAGTGAAGCAGATATAGAACATATGAGTTTATTAGGCGATTGGGAGTGGAGCGGGCAGGGGAACGCATCGTGGAGTGGCCAAAATGGAGCCTGGAGTGGTCAAAGCGGTAAGTGGAGCGGACAAAGATAAGAATTTATAAACAGTTGTAGCAATATAACAAAATGCAGCTAGCATTGCTATATTTTTACGGCGGAACATGATTGCCTGGAGCATTTTTGAGGTTACTCGAGGAGAATATATGTTGGACACTGATAAAATTGAAAAAGTAAAGCTTGCGTTAGCACAACGCAAACGTAGTGTGAAGCCAAGGAGTATTGTTCTTAAATTAGGTACTGATTGCAATTTAAGATGTGAGTACTGTTATGTTGCGCATTCAAAAGAGAGCAATGGAATCGAGGTTAAGACAGTTGAGAAACTTTTTGATGAACTCATGGAAGACAACAATGAGGTGGTTGATTGTTGCTTTCATGGAGGGGAGCCTTTTCTATATTTTAGCAAGATAAAGATGATTCTTCAGATGCTACATAGAAAGCCATACGCAAAACAGATCAGGTATTCCTGTCAAAGCAATGGAACGTTGCTGACGGATGAAATCATTGATTTTATTAAAGGCAATGGGATTTCAGTTGGTATAAGCATTGACGGTCCCAGGAAGGTCAATGATTTATTGCGCAAGTTTCCAAATGGAAAGGGAAGTTTCGACTCAATTGTGAAGGGGATAGAGAAATTAAGCAGAAATAACATTTCTTTTTCTGTTCTTTCTGTTATTTCCAACCAAAATATAGGCTACATTATTGAAACATTGGCATTTTTAAAAGAAATGGGGATATCAAGTGTGGATTTAAAGCCATGTTTTAAGACGGAATTAAATGAGGAAGAATTGTCACCCAGTCTATATGCAGATGCAATGATTAAAGCCGTTGATTGGCTAATAGAAAATAATACATCAGAATCCAGAATCAGTATTCGAGAAATTGAGATGTATACTACACTTGTTATGCACAGAGAACATGTTAAGGGATATTTTGATTGTCGTACAATGTGTGACAGATTGCATTGTGGGGCAGGAAGTGAACACATTACAGTGGATACAAACGGAGATATCTATATTTGTGACAGATTATACGGGCATAATGAATATATAATGGGTAATATAAACAGGGACCCATTGGCTCATATACTGCAGAATAAATTGGTTGAAATGTTTAGAAGCAGAAAAATATCCGATATAGAAGGGTGCCAGGATTGCGCTGATAATTTAGTCTGCTTTCTGGGATGCCCTGCTACTGATATACTGCAGAAAGGAGGAGAACTAAGAGCTATTTATACCAAACCGGATTATTGCGAGTATTTCAGTAGGATAATAAGAAAATTAAGAGATGTTGTGGATGCCGGAAGCTACCACGGTTTGTTGCGGTCGGAAGAGGGATGAGATTCAAGGTATTAAATTATGAAAGGACAAATTATGAAATATGTATTGAATGAGGGGTATGAACTGGAGCCAATAGATGAGTTGGAACATTTGCAGGATGTACTTCTCATTGATAATGAAAACAATAGAATAATTGTGATTAATGTAACATGTGCTTTTATCTTACGCGAATTTCAGGAGATTCAGGACGAACACGAAGTAATAAACAGTGCAATATCGTATTTTGAAGGAGATGCAGAGACCATCAGAAATGATGTAGAAAAAATCATTATTCAGCTTGTTGAGGAAAAAATATTATGCGTAGCAATACCCGAATGAAAAAAATATTTCATATCTGGAAGGTTGGTTTCAGAGAGTCCTCTCATTGCTGGAAATGTATGGTTTCTGAGGCTATTCTGTCGGCAATTCCATATGCTATGGCATGTGTATTTTCGGAAGTCATAAATGGAGTAATGGTAATCAGGGGACTTCCTGTTACATTTTTGTGTATTGGTCTCTATGCTGTACTGCAAGTTTTCTCTATCAAGGTAAGTCAATTCAATCAGATAGCACATTTTCAATTGCGGCAGGATTATGATTTATTAGCCCGAAGACAAATAGAAAACAGGATAAAGACAGTTGACCTGACATTGTATGAGGATGAAAAGTGGAAAATAGAGAAGCTGGGACGCGTAAACCGACTTACCAATTCTCTTTACGATGAAGTTACAGCGCAATTCAGGCTGTTTGCCGCAGTCCTGGGAACAATGCTGTATTTGTTTTATCTTGCGCAGCTGGACAAATCCCTTGTAATTTGGGGAGGAGCAGCGTTTGTGCCCTCCATTATAAAATCTGTTTTATATGGTAAGATTCACTTGAAGCAAAGTAAACGGTTGGATATACATAAGCAAAAGTATAATAGAATCTATAATATGTTTTTTGAAAAAGCTTTTTCCCAGGAGACAAGGATTTTTGACTCTTTTCAATTTATCAGGGAAAAGTGGAGAGAAGCGTTAAAAAGTGTTTATCACCAAAAGCAAAAGGCCGCAATAACGCAAAATGTAATTGATCTGGTATGCGCTGTTTTCTCTATTTTTATTTATACAATTTTAGTAGTAAAGATATGCAATGGTTCTGGCGGAATTGGACAAATAGTCGCAACAATTCCGTATTCCCTTAGTGTTGCAGGTTCGGTCAACAGCATTGATATGACATTTAAATCCATATATTATTCTTTTTTGGAATTAGAAGAATTTGATCTTTTTATCAATTCGGAGTCGGACTCTGGAGCAATAGATGCCACAGAAGATGTTAATGAGGGACTGAATATACAAAATGTAAGTTTTTCCTATCCGAATGGGCGGAATGTGCTTAGTGATATTTCATTTAGTATAAGGAAAGGTGAAAAAGTAGCTCTTGTAGGGGAAAACGGCAGCGGAAAATCCACATTGATGAAAATAATTGCGGGTTTATATAAGCCAGCCAGAGGAATGGTAAAATTACCAGGAGCGGATACAAACAATTCGCAGAATATGGCTATGGTATTTCAATATCCGGTACGGTATCCTTTTGGAGTGGAAGAAAATATCAGCTTGGGAGAAAATACGCAGAGTGTATGCTTTTATCTGGATAAAATGGGAATTTGCAGCCGGGAAGGAGTATTGGCGGAGGGATTTGCCAACAGCATTAATCTTTCCGGGGGAGAATGGCAAAAAGTAGCGATATCCAGACTGTTCGCAAATAAAGAAGATGCGGAATTGTATTTGTTTGATGAACCTACATCGGCATTGGATCCCAAGTCAGAACTTGATATTTTTGAATACTTTCAGGAGATGACAGAGGGAAAAACATGCATATATGCGACTCATCGGCTTGGAATAGCCAGACAGGCAGACAAAATATTTGTATTAAGTAAAGGAAAAATAGCCGAAATGGGAACACATGAAGAATTAGTCAGGCTAAATGGAATTTACGCAAAAATGTATCGCATGCAATCGGCGTGGTATGTAAATGGAGGTAACAATGTGTGTATCTTATAAGAAAATCACATTTTTGGCGATAAAGCATGGGCCGGTACAGGCAATAATGATTTTTGTGTGCTTGCTGGTTTCTTCCCTGCTCCCGGTGATAGAATTGGGTACGTTCAATCTTATTATCACTTCAGTCATGGAAGGGGGCATAAAGACCCAGGCCATATATATATTGTTGTATTTTATGGCATCAGTATTGTTGCCTAATTTGTTCTATTTTCTCTATTCATATTTTGCAGCGGATATAAAGCGGAGATTGGATCTTGCTCTGGCAGGTGATGCATTATATAAATCCACAAGGACCAGTGCAACGCATATCGAAACCGGGGAGGGGGTAAACAATGCGTATCGCGCCAGCCAAACGCAGGAAAATGGTGTTGCGCAGGCTTTCTTTCGGCTTGTAGAATTAGTGTCTATATGTGCCCAATTTGTCCTACTAATGTTCAGCTTGGGTGTAGTGGGTATCATGCCTGCAATATTGGGAGTCCTGCTTGCGTTCGTAATGTATAGGGTAAAACATAAAATATCGGAAGAAAGCGCACAATTCTATTGGTCTATGGAAGAAGATAACAGATATGCAGAATGCATATATAACATGCTTAATAACAGGAATTATGCTGGAGAAATCAGATTATTTAATACATATGACTGGATTTTCCATAAATACAGCACCAGAAAGAAACAGAATAATATAAAGGAACGTAATTATATAGAGGGAGCACAGAGAAAAGGAAACAGAATAGAATGGTTGAAAATCGGAATTCTTGCTGCTAATACGGTTGTGTATTGTGCTCTGGTATACTGGCATATATTGTCAGCCGGTGAAGCAGTGACCTGTATTTACGCGACTACCAGAATATATGCAATGATCGCGCAAATAGTAGATAAATATGACCAATTCATGATGCAAAAAATAATGATTGATGAATACAATAAATTGCAGAATAAAGAGGACGAATATATAGACCATGATTTTGGTTTAGAGGGACCATTGGATATAAGTGTAAGCAACTTATATTACCGATATCTCAATTCTTCTTACAATGTTTTGAACGGAGTATCCTTTTGCGTAAAAGCCGGTGAGAAAGTTGTATTGGTTGGTGAGAATGGATCGGGAAAGACCACATTGATACGTTTGCTTTTAGGCTTCGATGTTGCTCAGCATGGAGAGATCCTGTATAATTCTGTGCCTGTAAAAAAATGTTTGAAGTCTCTTAGACAAAATACAACAATTATGGGACAAAATTATTTTCAGTACGACTTAACACTCAGGGATAATATTGTTATAAGCGATACAGAAAGTAGTTCTGATGAAAAAAGAATGGATGAAGTGATAAGCTGGGCTGGTTTGGAACAGGTAGTGGGACATCTGGAAAAGCAACTGGAAACAGAAATGATACAGGGGAATCAGCTTTCGGGAGGCGAATGGCAGAGAGTTGCGCTTGCCAGAATGAAATACCGGGAGAGAAAGTTGGTGGTTCTGGATGAACCTAACTCGGCGGTGGACGCAGAATATGAAATTAATCTATATAAAAAGATATTTAACCTGGCCCAGGGGAAGACAATGATAATCGTGAGTCATAGACTGCCGATCTGTCAGATTGCGGATAAGATTATCGTAATGAAGAATGGAGAAGTAGCAGAGGTCGGAACACATTCCGAATTAATACATAAGGAGAATGGTATTTACAGGCTCCTGTTTGAATCACAGGCAAAACTGTATGCAACTTGAATATATTATTGATTTAAGAAGCGTTCAACTAGCCCCGGAGAGAGATGAAATATTATTTTAACACTAAATATACGAATATGGCCATATCCACCGAAGGGGCAGTTCAGATTATCTTTAAAGGGAGTAGTGATTTTTTTACGTCTGGCTTGTCTGAAAAGAAATTTTCCTTCGGGGATTGCAGCTGTTTTGATGAATCCTCTTTTTTTGTTGATTATTGGAAAGAATATAATACAGCTTCTGTTACTTTAGTCAATGAAGAAAAAACAAAAGACTTAATAAAAGGGATATCTGAAGAGGATATCATGATAACAGGGGCTGGATTATCAAAAATTGCCGGTATTCCAACGCAAAAAGAACTGGAAGACAGCATGTTTCTTAATGATCCACTAAAACTTTATGAATGTTTTATGAAGGATCCAAATAGACTGATAGATACATTGCGTTTCTTTTATTGCAGATTATCTGTAGCAAAACCAACAATGGTACACTATAAAATAAAGTCGTTACAGAAACAGAAAGATTTTGCAGTGGCTACGGAAAATTTAGATTTATTACATGAGAAATCCGGGGTTGAAGCAATACATATTCCTCGATCTGCATATATGCTTGAGGATATTTGCTGCAAGCGTGCTTTCCTAATTGGAGTAGGTAATCCATGCTGTCAAAGTATTCTAAGGAGTCTAGAGGAATCAGGAACTGCAATTTATGCAGTTTCAATTACAAAGCCCAACTTAAACGTGAATAATTTCAAGTGGTATCCGGGGAGCATTGAAAGTATTTTTGACGGGAGATAAAATGTTTGAAAGAGGCAATGTAAAGATAGGAGAAGCATATTGTTATATATTTGATAAACAATTTCCGAAGGATCTTTGCAAAAAGCTTATGTATGACTGTGAAGAAAGGCATCGGGAACTGGGTAATATCGTAGGATTATCTTTTTCGGAATGGAATAGGCCATACTATGTATTTGAACTTGCGGAAGAAAATGAAGCGGTATCCGGCAAAACATATGATGGATTAATAAAATGTAGGATCCATATAGGACATGAAGGTGAAATGCCAATGGTACATGAGGAGGCGCACATGGTTGCGTTTCAAAAGATGGGACGAATGCCATACGCATGGTCAGAGGGATTTGCAGAATATATCGTCGCCAGGTATTTAGGCGGTATTGATCAGTTAGGGGGAAAATATGGAGATTATACGGGGCTGAACTATAGCGCAAATGTTGAAGTGATACTCTATTGCCTAACGCATGATGATCGGGAATTGTTTAATTATTTGAGAAAAAACAATATATTTTATGCAATGTCCTTAGCCAGCATTATTTTTTTCATTGACGCCGAGATGGGAGAGCATCAATTAGCACAAGTCCAATTACTTATTACAAAAGGTTTATTTGAGGAACTATATACCTTATTGACAGAAAAAGTGATATATCAGTGGTCAAGCTGGGTAAAAAATATAAAACGAATTGATGTTTGAGGATAACTATGATATATAAATACAAGACAGGGAACTATTGTGTGCAGATCATGGATGAATTAGATTTATTAGACCTGGATTTTGCCTTTTTTGAACCGGCGGATTCTGCCGATAGAGGAGATGTGATTTGCGTGATAAGTCCCTTTGAGGGTGGTGCAGATATTCCCAAAGGATTATTGAGCATGCATGGAAAGTTGATTGAAGGACATTTAAGAGGGAAATTTTATTCGATTTTAGTAAATAGAAAAATAGTAATAGAATCAGATATAAAAAAGAGATACATTAATGTTTATGCGGACAAGGGGTCTATTAATATCATGTCAGTATACAGCTTTTTTGTCTGTTTGAAGAAGCATATTGTCTATATGTTTTCGAATAAGGGAAATGCCATATTGCATGGTGCTCTGGTGTATGATCCCAGCCGTGTGGGAGCGCATATGATTTTGGGCGGGAGTGGCGGTGGAAAAAGTACGATAAACTGGATGCTTTTGCAATATGGATTAGAATTGCTTTCAGATGATATGACGTTTATTAATGCAGATAGAGGTGAGGCTTGCGGAGGCGGTGGATATCTATGATTTTGTGGAGCGATTTGAAATCAATGAGTATACAATAGTAAATCCAGGAAGGAAAAATAGAATCACAGTCAATGACTGTGAAAGATCAAATGTTCGTATATTGTCTGTAATTCTTGCTTCGGGAGTATCAGATGAAAAAGGATTTATTATTTCTGATTCTGAAACTGTTTATAAAGAGATGATTAATACACAAAAAGGTTGGATTGGATATGACTGTAATATGGAAACTGTTAACAGTATTATGCAGAGGCTGGCTTTTAACGTAAACGTGTATAAAGTATTCTTAAATAGTGGAACGGCATATTATTTAAGGAATATCTTGCATGTATAATTTGGGCCTGCGAAAACAAAAAACAGACAGGATAAATAAACATGGAAAAAGTAATCAGCCAATTATTTGTAGACTTGTATGGAAACGACAGCGCGCAAATACTAAAGGCAATACAAAATACAAGCACCCGGTTTCTGACAGAGGAACTCCAGCGTTCATTGGACAAGGAGTTCTATTTGGTTTCGCAGAAGGCCCGGTTATTGCAAAGACTAAAAAATGCCTGTTATCTGAAAGACATAAAAGAAATGCTGGGTTTTGCGGAGAATGAAAATATAAGGCTCGTATTTTTAAAAGGCATATTTCTTGCGGCGGACTTATACCCGAATATTGCATCCAGGCAGTCTAACGATATTGACTGCCTGATAGCACAAAAAGATTTCTTAAAATTGCATTGCTTTATGCTTCGGTTGGGCTATGAAAGCGAGAATATAAGCCAGGATGACATAATAAGCGGAATATATCAGGAAAAAATCGAAAATGAACATGCCTGCTATAAGAAAACAATTGGCAATATTTTGTTGCTCATAGAAGTGCATTGCTTTGCGATCAATGCAGGTAATGCTTTTGCCGAGCCTGCAAATTTCTTTATAGAGCATTCTGAGCAAAGGGATTTGTTGGAGTTGAAACCGTATTTGCTGAAAACAGAATGCAATCTTGTGTTTTTGATGATACATTTTTTTAAACATCTGCCGCTATTTTATTTGCATAATTCTATTTTGGGACATTCGGTGAAAGTTAATCTTTCAAGTCTGTACGACATTGCTTTGATGGTGAAAAAATATGGGCAGGTAATTGACTGGGAAACGGTGAGGGATCTGTCTAAAAGATTGATGGTGGTCAGCTATGTGGAAGCCGTGGCGCTTTTGACTAATAAAGTATTTGGCTCTGTTTTTAATGACAGTTTTTTAAATATGCTGGAGGAATGTAAGGATCACTCCAAACTTAATATAATAGTGTACGAAAGATATGGGCTGGGAAAGTTTATGTGGCTGTTTGATGAGTTGGTAATCAGCCTAAAACAATTAAGCCCTTATGATATTTTTGATGGGAGGTTGTCGCGAATAGCGGATCTGAGGCGAGTGGCCGTGGGCAATACAAATGATTTGAAATGGGTGGGTAATGGTTTGGTATTCTCTAAAGAATTTCCCCTGCGCTTTGGTGATACAGATGAGGGCGCTACAGCGCATTTGACGGCAAAAGTTTATGATAAAGGCATGGATGTGTTTCTTAAAGTAGATCATAAACGTTGCTGCGTATATAGTGGGGAGGGAGATCTGTTTGAAAAGGATGGCATAGAGATATTAGTGGTAAAAAAATGCTGTATAATACATAAAATGTATACCATATCCAAAGGGAAAGAGAAGTATGATCTGATTGAGACTTCACAAAATGATGAGCAGGAAACGAAAAGAAATGTAAACCATGAATCCGTCAAATATGAAATAAACGATCACACAGATGGCTTTACACTTAGGCTGCGTATCTCATTTCAGGCTTTAAGTATCCTGCCCCAAGAAGAGGATGAATTTATTTTTAATGTAGGCGGTTTAATATCGAATCCGACTACCGAAAAGTTTACAGGAAATTACAAGCTGTTTGATAATCAGGGAGATTTTTTCCATTTCAGGAATCTGTCTGGCGTGAGATTGGGATAAGCCATATCAATCTTCCTCCACCTGCGGGGGCAGAATGTTTCCCTCGGCGTCCAGAACATCGAAAGGTAAGTCGGAGCCTGCCACATTATAATGGGACAGAGTGTTATGGTAATTTGGCGCCGCATACTCGGAAGAAAGGTCGGACTCGGGAAATTCCCGGGATCCGTCCTTTTTTGCTTGGAACGGAGCGGAAAGGGTTTCTAAAGCGCGGCGGCGGAAGGTTCCGGGGGTAAGGCCCGTCTGCTGCCGGAACTGGCGGCAGAAGTGCTCCACGTTCCGATACCCGCAGGAATCGGCGATCTCCGACACAGGTTTTTCGGTATAGGCCAGCTGTTCCCGCGCCATGCGGATGCGGCTGGTGATCACATCGTCCATACAGGAGACGCCAAACATTTTTTTGTATAAAATCTGCAGATATCCTGCGCTGAGATGAAGTTCCTCCGCCATGGACCGGATGCTCCAGGGGAGATAGGGGCTGTTGTAGATTTTTTTGTGCAGATGAAGCAGCTGCGGAGCGTGGGTACTGGTTTCCCGCCGGATGGTATCCTGTCGCAGACGCAAAAACAACACCTGGAGTAAATGGGAGATGGTCAGTTCGCTGTCGGCGGAGGACAGGGAAGTCTCCCAGGTCAGGAGTTTGAGCAGATTGTGGCAGTAGGCCGTGTCAGACACAGGAAACGGAACTCCCATCAGAGGGAACTGCGTCACCAGCGGGTCGTCCGAGGAGAAGCGCAGCCAGTCGTTTTGATAGGTCTCCCGGCAGGCTCGGTAGCAGATGGGCTGCCCGGGGGCATAGAGCATGGCCGTTCCGGCAGGGTATTCCTGCCATTGTCCCTCCAGCAGAAACTGTACCGGCGTGGATACCAGCAAGAGGGTATATTGCCCGGGGGCATTGGTCATTTCAAACAGGAAGTCGCTTGGGTGTACGGCGCTGTAGCCGATAAAATGTATGATGTTCATGAACTGCCTCCCGGGTGTGGAATCTTTTCTACAGTATAAGGCATGAGGAGTTGCGGGTCAATAAAAGATAAGTCACTTTTGAGGCTTGAATTTTATTGCATCAAAAATATAAAAATATAATACATAATTGACGATTTTTAAATAGTATGATATAATTAAACAACACATATACAATGTATTGAAGAAATTTCATGCTTCAATATGGCAAAGGAGGTAGAAAATTTATGCGGAAAAAAGTTTTGTTGCTATTGCTGGCGGTAGGGTTTGCGTTTAGTTGCGTTACAACGGAAGCAGACGCAAAGTGTGCCCACAATAATACCCGGACGGTGATAGAAAGGCATGTGACCGGCGGATACTATCACACCTATAAAGCGCCCGGCGGCATTACCAAAGGCTGCGGTGTGACAGTGGGGACGACTTCTGCCCGTACAGAGTGTACGGACTGCGGAGAAGTGTTGAGTTCAGAAAGCGGTTCGTTCGAAGAACATAACACCAATCATGACTGAAATATGTTTTTGAAGCCGGATATCCGATGTGGGGCTGCATTTCCCGGATCGGATATTGCCGTCAGTGAGGGGAGGACAGGGTATGAAGAGAAGAGGCAGGGCATCCCTTCTGTTTGCCGTTATATTTCTGGTGTCGGCGGCCTGCGGGCAGCGCGGGGCCTCTGACAACCCCGGCGAAGAGAATGCCGTACAGACGGAGAGCGATGCCGGGCAAACGGAGGACCGTGCCGCGTATTGGACGCAGGCCCAGTGGATTCATAAGGGAGATATAAAGTCCATATCCATGCATCCTTTGTATCTGACGGAGGAGGTCAGGGACCTGGCCCCGGAACCCGACCAGGCCTATGACGGCCGGTCCGTAAGATATTGCACTCTGGGAAATGCGGTCTATGGGTTGGAAGAGTTCTATCGGCAGAAGGGGGAGGTCTGGGAGCGAAGCTATTATCTCAGCCGTTATGACGGAACCGAAGGAGGTATTACGCATCGGCCGGTGGAATTGCCTTCCCCGGAAGAATATGGGGCGGAGGAATTTTTAGCGGTGGCCTTTGACGTGAAGGAGGAACAGGAACTGGTGGTGTTCCTGCAGGGCCGGCAGGAGGAATCCCCTGGCGCGTGTTATCTGGCGGTGCATATGACGCCGGAGGGAGAGATTGTATCCGTGAGAGATCTGTACCCTGCCATGCGGGAACTGGGTGTGAATCTGGGAGAATATTATGAGAAGGCTTATGTGGACGGGAACGGATACTATTACCTGATCTCTGGACAGGCGAGTTTTTCAAGGGGAAACAGGGTCAGTGTATTAAGCCCGGAGGGGACATCCGTGCGTGAGGTGGAAGCAGGAGATTACTATACAGGGGTGGAGTGGGCCATGAAGCTGCCGGACGGAAGTCCCGTATTTGCCTGGGGAGATCAGGGGCGGATGTTCATCCGGCTGGAAACCTATGACGCGGAAGAGAATACTTCCCGGGTGCTTCTGGAGAACAGGCTGCCGGATGCCTGGATGTGGACCCCTGCGGCGGACGGCTATCTGTATTATGTAAACGGAGAAGGGGAATTGACGCGTTGTGACATACGCACAGGCACTGTGGAGGAATGTCTGCATTTTCCGCAGCTTGGACTGGAGGGAGGGAAACGTTCCCCCTATGCTGCGGGGCTGCTCATAGGGGAGAGGGGAGAGCCGGAGATCCTGGGCTGCAAGGATGGGGAGCCGGTGATCTGTCGGCTGAGCACGGAAAAGCCGGAGACCGGGGAGCTGCGCGTGGTATGCAATGGTTGGTTTTCGGATTACATTAAGGACTGCGCCGCCTCTTTTTCCCGTAAAGACGCCGATTACTCTGTACTGATGGAATATCCGGAAGAAAGCGAGGAAGCCTATTGGGATCGGACCATGGCGGAACTGGTATCCGGCAGGGGGGCGGATCTATATTATGTCAGTCTGTCCGAACTGCAGACCCTGCAGGAGAAGGGAGCGCTGGCGGATCTGAGAGAACTGCTCTCGGAGGAGACGCTGGCAGCAGTCTGGCCCGGCGTATTGGAGAGGGGAACCTGGGGTGGGCAGTTGGTGGGAATCATGCCCGAAGCCTGGGCGGACACCGTGATCGTAGCGGATGAAATATGGGCGGGGGATCACTGGACCCTGGAGGAAGCGCTGGAGGTGATAGAGGCGCACCCGGAGTTTCGGTATCCCGTCGTGTCCGGCGGCTCTCTTAGGCGCGACAATGTAATGGAGTTCCTTGTGACCCGGAATTTGGCGGAATCTCCCTTCTTGAATCTGGAAGAAGGAACCTGCAGTTTTGACAGCCCCCTGTTCATCCGTGCGCTGGAATTGGCGGGAACTTATCCGGAGTCCTTCCCCATTGAGGAGTCTCAGGAGATGTACCAGGAGAAAGACTGGGTAGCTGCGGTGTGCATGGTTAATATTAGTTTCACTGATAACTATAAGGGGATACTGGGAGAGACATATCATGCGGTGGGGTATCCCACGGAAGGAGGAGAGGGGACCTTCTGGAGAACCGGTCAGTTTCTGGCAGTGAACAGGGAGGCAAAGCATCCGGAGCAGGCAGCGGCGTTTTTGGAGGAACTGCTCAGCTATGACAGGCAGTGTACATCACATGTGCCCGTGAGAAGGGATATGCTGGATAACCGGCTCAGGGAACATGTAATTAACGGAAAAAGAGAAATGTGCATCGAATATGGCGACGGCACTATGACTGCCATTTCCCCCGGTCCGAAGGGAGATTACAGAATCGGGGAACATACGGCGCTGATGGAAGAATGTCTGGGTATAACGGCGGATACCGCCGCCATAGAGGATATTATCTGGGAGGAGGCAGCGGATTACTTCAGCGGGAGCAGGGATGCGGAGACGGTGGCCCGGGCCATCCAAAGCCGGGTGCAGGTATACTTGAAAGAACAAACATAGAGAAGAAGATCGGAAAGCCGGGCCGCCTGGAAGGCCCGGCTTTTCTGCCGTCCTGGGACAGGCAGGTGCCGGGGCGGAAAAGCCCCGGGCAAAGGAGTCGGAATTTAGCAATATTTGATTAACTTATGACAAGTAATAAAGAGAAATTTTCGGGGAAATCCGTTACAATCAAAATGGATCTATTTTTACTCACAGAGAGCACAAAAACGGAGGGCATTGCCATGACTGATTTGTCAAACAAAACCTACCGCAATATGTTTGCGGAAATCGGGATTTCCCAGGAGGAGATTGACCGGAAGCTGGAAGAGATCGTGCAGACCTTCTTCTACGGCAGCGAGGAGGAGCGGATCTACCATCCCGTGGGGGAGGACATGGGTTACCTGATGGATACGGGGAACAATGACGCCCGCACCGAAGGCATGTCCTATGGCATGATGATGTGCGTGCAGTTGGACATGAAGGAGGAGTTTGACCGGATCTGGAAGTGGTCCAAGACTTATATGTATATGACCGAGGGGTGGAATGAGGGGTATTTTGCCTGGTCCTGCGCTACGGACGGCAGCAGGAATGCCAACGGCCCTGCCCCGGACGGGGAGGAATTTTATGCCATGGCCCTGTTTTTTGCTTCCCATAGGTGGGGAGACGGTGAGGGGATTTTCAACTACTCCCAGCAGGCCAGAGAGATTCTCCGGGCTTGCCTGCACAAGGGGGAGAACGGCCGTGAGGGCCATCCCATGTGGAACAGGGACAATCATCAGATCCTGTTTGTACCGGGCTGTGACCATACGGACCCTTCCTATCATCTGCCCCATTTTTATGAACTTTTCGCCCTGTGGGCGGACGAGGAGGACAGGGCTTTCTGGAAGGAAGCCGCCAGGGTCAGCCGGGAGTATCTGGCCAGGGCCTGCCATCCCGTCACGGGCCTGAACGCAGAGTACGCGGAGTTTGACGGCAGCCCCATGAGCCGTCCCATCCCCTGGACCAAGGACCGCCACGACTGGTTTTACAGCGATGCCTATCGCACGGTGGCCAATATCGGGCTGGACTATGAGTGGTTCGGTGTGGACGCAGGGCAGCGGGCCGCGGCGGACCGGATTCAGAAGTTTTTGATAGAGGATTGCAGAAAAGGCGTGTATCATATCTATGAATTGGACGGCAGGCAGGCCGGGGGCACGGCGCTGCATCCCGTGGGCATCACGGCCACCACTGCCCAGGGTTCCCTGGCAGCGGAGGGCGAACTGGCCCGGGAATGGGTGGAACGCTTCTGGAAGCAGCCTCTGCGCACCGGTGAGAGAAGGTATTATGACAACTGCTTGTTCATATTTGCGTTTCTGGCATTGAGCGGCCGGTACAGAATCTGGTAGGCGGACAGGAAAGAATAAAAGAGAACCGATAAACAGTTTGTTAATGCAGGAAAGGATATATTATGGAAGGACCAAAGGCTCCAAAGGACCCAACAAAAAAGAGAAAAAGTTTTTATATCATGCGGGGAAAGAGCGTGGCAGGCTCGCCCCAGCCGGACGGGAGAGGAATCCAGTTCCTCTATATGAATGATGGCCGGATGCTGAGCAGTGCCCGGCTGGTGGGCGGTATTACGGATGAGGAGATGCTGGGGCTGCTGGCTACCACAGCGGGATTCAGGCAGTTGGTACATAGCATCGGTGTCACGGTGGAAGCGGAAGACCGGGAACTTATAGCGGATTTCTGCCTGCAGATGTACGGCCACAGGGATGTGTACGGTTCGGGAACCACGCTGCGGATGCCGGTGCAGGCAGATGGCATGGAACGTATTCTGGAGTTGGAGGGATGCGAGTGGTCTGAGGACGACAACATCCCCGGCCAGATTCGGTTTGAATTTCCCCAGGCAGGGACATTGGCTACGGTGGCGGTGCGCTTCTATCTCCAGGACGGCTATGACGCGCCGGAGGTGGAGGACGAACAGCCGGTGGATTTTTCCTCCCCTTATTACCAGGGGATGCTGGAAAAATCCCTGATGCAGACCGGCAACAATGCCCGGCTGAAAAGGGTAATTGACCAGGCCCGCAGGGGTGAGGACGTGACGGTGGCCTTTATCGGCGGTTCCATCACCCAGGGCGCGGGAGCCATTCCCATCAATACGGAGTGCTATGCCTACAAGACCTTTAAGGGCTTCTGTGAGCTGACGGGCAGGGGCCTGGAGGAAAATGTACATTATGTGAAAGCCGGGGTGGGAGGCACACCCTCCGAACTGGGAATGATTCGATATGAAACGGATGTGCTGGAGGACGGTCGTATAACTCCGGATCTGGTGGTGGTGGAGTTTGCCGTCAATGATGAGGGAGACGAGACCAAGGGAGAATGTTATGACTCTCTGGTGCGGAAGATTTTGAACGGGGAGAATCGTCCTGCGGTGATTCTGCTGTTTGCCGTGTTTGCCAACGACTGGAATCTGCAGGAACGTCTGTCCCCGGTGGGAAGGGCTTATGACCTGCCCATGGTCAGTACGCGGGATACGGTGGTGGAACAATTTTATCTGAAGCCGGGCAGCGGCAAAGTGGTGAGTAAGAACCAGTTTTTCTATGATTCCTATCATCCTACCAGTGTGGGACACACCGTGATGGCGGACGGCATTCTCCATCTGCTGCAGGTGGTGGACGGCCAGGAAGCGGATGCGGATACGCTGGAACTGGAGAAGATCGTCCCCCCCATCGGCGGCGCATTTGAGAAAGTGCGGCTGCTGGATCGCAGGCATCCCAATGAGGAGGAACCGGGCAGCGGGCTGCCGTCAGGAGACGGAAATACAGTCTGGGATCAGTGGAACTTGGAAACAGACTGCGGCGGCTTCTGCCATGTGGATACGGAATTGCAGGCGGTGGAGAGGAATCTGGACCTGGGCGTTACCCCGGAATTCGCGGACAACTGGATGTATCGGGGAGCGGAGGGCGGCAGGCCCTTTGCCATGGAGATCACCTGCGAGAGTTTACTTCTGGTGTACAAGGACAGCGCCTCTAACCAGGTGGGCTGCGCCGAAGTGTGGGTGGACGGGGAGAAAGTACTGTTTGTGGATCCCCATGTCAACGGCTGGACCCATTGCAATGCCCTGATCTGCTTTAAGAGCGGGGAGCGGAAGCGCCGTCATGTGGAAGTGTGTCTGGCGCCGGGCATGGAGGACAAAGATTTTACCATACTGGGATTCGGCGTGGTATAGGATACGGCGGAATATAAACGGGAGGATAGGAAGATGCGGTTGATAGTTGGTGAGCAGGCGGTTCCCCTGCTGGTGGAGGCCGGCGCTTTTGAGGGGGTCAGGAGAATTGGGGGCAAGGTGGCTGAGGATATCCGCAAGGTGACAGGCCATAAGCCTCAGGTGTTGGAGGAAGTCCGGCCCGGCGCGGGGCAGCCCCGGGCAATTCTGTGTGCCACTGTGGGAAAAAGCGTATTGGCGGAAGCACTGGAGAAGGCCGGATTGGTGGACCTGTCCCAGGTAAGGGGTAAGAGAGAGGTCTATCTGATTCAAAAAATAGACGCAGGCGGGCTGCGGCAGACCGGCAGGGAGGAATTGCAGCAGCTGGAGGAACTGCTGCTGATCTGCGGCAGTGACAAGCGGGGCACGATTTACGGCATGTTCGCCCTGTCGGAATATATCGGCGTATCTCCTCTGTGCTTCTGGGGAGACGCGGAGCCCGCATCCAACCCGGAGGTTGAGATCGGCGATGATATCCAGACCCTGTCCAAGGAACCCAGCGTCCGCTACCGGGGATTTTTCATCAATGACGAGTGGCCCTGCTTCGGCAACTGGAGCAGCGATCATTTCGGCGGTTTCAACGCGGATGCCTACGAGCATGTGTTTGAACTGCTGCTGCGCCTGAAGGGCAACTATCTGTGGCCTGCCATGTGGAGCGCTTCTTTTCCCATAGACGGCCCCGGCAGCGCCAATGAGGAACTGGCGGATCTCTACGGGGTGGTGATGGGATATTCCCATCACGAACCCTGCCTGCGGGCCAGCGAAGAGTGGGATAAAGTCAGGGGGCCGGAGACAAAGTACGGCAATGAATGGAATTTTTATACCAACGAGCAGGGGCTTTTAAACTACTGGGAGGAGGCTCTGCAGCGCAGCGGCAAATATGAGAATCTGATCACCATCGGGATGCGGGGAGAGCGGGATACTTCCATGCTGGGAGAGCAGTCCACCGTGGAAGAGAATGTGAACTTGCTGAAAGATATTATCCGCAAGCAGCGGGCGCTGATCGCCGATAATGTGCAGCGGGAAGAAGTGCCCCAGCTTCTGGCCCTGTACAAAGAGGTGGAGGCATATTTTTACGGGGATGAGCAGGTGGAGGGTCTGAAGGACTGGGATGAACTGGAGGGCGTAATCTGCATGCTCTGCGAGGACAATTTCGGCCAGATGCGCACCCTGCCCACCCCGGAAGTACGGAATCGCAAAGGCGGCTGGGGCATGTACTACCATTTTGATTATCACGGGGGGCCCATCTCCTATGAATGGGTGGATTCCACTCCCATGTCCAAGACCTGGGAGCAGATGTGCATGGCTTATGAGTATGGCATCCGGGACGCATGGATCGTCAATGTGGGGGATCTGAAGTTCCATGAGGTGCCGCTGAGTTATTTCCTGGCATTGGCGTACGACTATGATAAATGGGGGTACGGGAATAAGGACAGCTATCGGGAATATACCCGGCAGTGGACCCGGAAAACATTCCCCCAGGCTCCGGCCCGGCTTCAGGAGCAGATCGGCCAGGTGCTCACAGAGTATATTGATATCAACGCCCTGCGCAGGCCCGAGGCTCTGAATGAAACAGTATATCATCCCTGCCATTACGGGGAGGCGGATCGGATGATCCGGCGGGCAGAGGCGCTGGAGGCTTTGTCCACCCAGGTGATGGAGCGGCTCTGTGAACGGGAGAGAGACGCTTATTACAGCATGATCCATTTTTCGGCCATGGCCAGTATGAACCTGCTGAAAATGCATCTGTTTGCTGGTAAAAACAGGCATTACGCCAGCCAGGGACGGCCGGTGGCCAACAGCTACGGCCAGAAAGTCCAGGCCTGTGCGGACAGGGATATCCAGCTTGCCCAGAAGATGGCGGAGTTTCGGGGCGGCAAGTGGAAGGGGATGGAGATGGCCCAACATATCGGTTTCACCAAGTGGAACGAGGACGGCTATCGCTATCCGCTGATCAGTCAGGTGCGCCCGGTGCACAGGCCCCGGATGAGCGTATCCAGAGCGGACCGGGAACAGATCGGTGTGAAGAATTATGGCGCTCCCCAGGTGATCCGGGTGCCGGATTTTCAGTATGCGGGGGCAGAGCCTGTGGAGATAGAGATTGCCAATGACGGTGTGGGCAGCTTTGACTACCGAATCCGTGTGGAGACCCCTGAGACCGGGCTGCCTGACTGGCTGCATGTCTCATCCATGGAAGGAACCTGTCAGGAACTGTCCCTGGTGACCCTTTCCTGTGACCAGGCATGTCTTCCCCGGGAACAGGAGACGGTGCGTTTGCTGATACAGGGGGATGATACCACTGTGGCCGTGGAGGTCACAGGACAACGACAGAATGTGGAGGGCATTCCGCAGGGTACATATCTGGAGCGCGGGGGCATGATTGTCCTGGAGGCGGCAGGCTATGCGGAAAAGCATGATACGGAGAAGGGTTCCTACCAGGTAATCCAGGGATATGGCAAATACGGCAGCGGCGTAAAAGTATTCCCCAGTACGGCAGTATTTGACCGGGGGGAGGAGAAACCTTCCCTGACCTGGCAGTTTGTGATACCGGAGGCGGGGGAATATCAGGTGGATCTGCTGGTTGCTCCCACCAATTCCCCGGTGAGCAGGCAGGGCGTGTATCTGCTGGTGAAAAACGGCAGCGGGGAGCAGGGCCTGGCTGAGATAAACGCACCGGATTTCCGGGCGGGGGAGAGCGGGGATCCCCGCTGGGCCCAGGGAGTGCTGAACCAGATACGGGTGTGTGAAATACGGCTTCCCTTTGAGAAGGGCCTGCAAAGGCTGACGGTGGAGGCGCTGGAGGCCGGCGTGGTACTGGAACAGATCAGGATCCACAATCCCCGGGAGCAGGCACTGCAGTCCTATCTGGGGCCCGGGGTGTCCGTGCGGGTGCAGGAGCCGTAAGCGCTTTGACAGTTTTGACCAAGTGAAAGGTATGCCGTATAAGAATTCAGATATTTGAGCAGGGGAAAATATGGGAAGCATGAAAAAAAGAATGGGACGCTGGCTGGCGCTGGCCTGCCTGTCAGGTACGGCGCTGGGGCTGCCCGGCTGCGGCCAGGTCCAGGAGGATGAACATAATGTGATCGTAGTGGAGCAGGAGGCGGAGCCAGTGGTCTACGACATGGCGGTGGCCGCCCTGGGGGATGTGCAGAAAACCCAGCGGATTAAATGTACCTACCAGCAGTTGAATGACGAGAGCCTGAGCTTTGGAATCAGCGGGATATCCGTTGCGAAGGTCCATGTGCAGGAGGGGGATACGGTGGAGAAAGGACAGGTTCTGGCGGAACTTTCCAGCGGCAGCATGCAGGAGGATATCGCCCGGCTGGAGTACCAGATCGCCAGGAACCAACTGCAGATGGACTACAGCCAGATCAATGAGGATTATGAGATATCCACTCTGTGGCTGAACTTTTTGTACCAGAGCGGTCAGTCCCAGGCAGACCGGGAGCGTCTGGATGACGGTGTGGCCCAGGTACAGCAGAATTATGAATATGCCAGAGAGGATTACCAGGACGCCATGCATCTGGATCAGCTGCAGCTGCAGCAGCTGCAGCAGGAGGCGGACTCCAGCCGCCTGGTGGCGGGAATGTCCGGTACGGTATCCCATATTAAGGACAGACTGGAGGGCTCCACCTCCGTGCGGGGTGAGGCGGTTATTACCATCATTGACGGCTCGGAATGTCTGTTTGTAACCCAGGTTCCGGAGTACGCGTCCTGCTTCCGGGAGGGCGAGGGCGTTTATATGGAGATTAACTCGGGCTCCGGCGCGGGAAAATATACATTGCTGCCTTATGAAATGGATCAATGGGGGGAGCAGCAGATGTTTTCCCTGGCGGAAGGAGAGGAAAACGCCACCATAGAGGTGGGGACGCTGGGGGCCATCGTGGCGGTGGTGGAACAGCGCAGCCAGGTGCTCTGCGTGCCTGCCCAGGCAGTGCACAGTGCTGACGGCAAGGATTATGTCTATGTACTGGGGGAGGATCAGATGCGCGAGGTAAAATGGATAGAGACCGGGCTATACGGGGATAGTACCGTGGAAGTGCTGTCCGGACTGACAGAGGGAGAGAGGGTCATACTGCGATGAGGGGAAAAAGCATTTTGGGACTGATCTTGGCATTTTCCCTGACGGCATCCCTGTGGGGATGCGGGGAGGCACCCAGGCAGGAGACCACAGCAGGAGAGGTGGCGCTGTTGGAGCCGGTGGGATTGACCAGCAGCGGGGAGGCGGCGGCGCGGCGTAATTTGTATGACGCCAGCATCTATTCTGCCACTGTGGTCCCCTATGTGGAGGAGTATGCATTTGAAGAAGACGTAATGCTGGACGGGTTCCGGGCGTTCCCCGGGGAGGCGGTGGCCGGGGGACAGGTGCTGGCGGCCTCCAACACGGAGGACTTGGATAAGCAGATCGAGGAACAGCAGGAACGCATCGAGAAAATGGAAAAGGAATTTGTGGAGTATGAGCTTCAGATGCAGGAGGATCTGGAAAAGCCCCAGGAAGAAGTAAAGGGGCTCAGAGGAATCGTGGAGGGCCTGGAGAAAAGAAAGCCTGCGGAATATCTGGATCCTCCTTCCCAGAGTGTCAGCGGTTCGGACAGCGGCGGTTCCCCGTCAGAACCGGAGGGAGACGGGGAGGAAACGGGGCCTGTCACCAATCCGGCCTATTCGGAATGGGAAAAAGAGTATAACCATTGGAACGGGCAGTACCGCATCATGGACCACCGGGTCAATACCATGCTTTTGCAGCTGGAGCAGCGCAGGGCGCTGTACGAACTGGATCATGCCTATGCACTGCAGCAGCTTGCTTTCCTGCAGGAGAAAAAGAGAGATGTGACGATTCGTGCCGGCATGGGAGGACATGTGGTGGCTGTGGCGGAATACGGCTACAGGGAGCGCCTTCAGGGGGAGACCTCCATTGTGGCGGTGGGAGACTTGGAGCAGAAGCGTCTGAAGAGCGACTATATCAACCGAAAGACAGCCTCTTCGGCAGAAGAACTTTACGCGGTGATAGACGGTGTGCGCTACGAAGTGGAGTATGTGCCCATGGAGAGCGAGGAATACACCCGGCTTTCGACCCAGGGGGAGGAAGTCTATTCCACCCTGTATCTGCAGGGGGATCTGACCAATGTAAATGTGGGTGATTACGCCGCCATCGTGGTGGTGAACCGAAAGCAGGAGCAGGCTCTGTCCGTACCTGCTGAGGCCATACATAAAGACGACACGGGCAGCTATGTGTATGTGGTGAATGGGGACGAGAATATATATACCCCGGTCCGCGTGGGTATGAGTGACGGCGTGTATACGGAAATCCTGTCCGGCATCGTGGAGGGTGATGTGGTGCTGCTGGATCAGGGGCGGCAGTACAGCGACAAGCGTGTGACGGTGGAGAGGGGGAGTTTTTACAGTAGTTTTTCGGGCAGCGGTATGATGTATTATCCTTCCAAAGCCATGGTGACCAATCCCGTCACCCATGGAACCGTGTATTTCCAGGAATTTCAGACGTCCATGTACCAACATGTGGAAAAAGGGGATGTGATTGCCACGGTGCGGGTGGCGGCGGATGAGATCGGCCTGGAGAGGCTGCTGCTGCAGGTGCAGAGACAGCAGGAGCGGGTACAGGACCTGATAGAGCAGGGGGAAGAGATCAATAAGAAAGCCATTGAAAGCCGCCTGAAAACCATAGCCGAACTGCAGGAACAGATTGCGGAACTCTCTAAGGACTATCAGACGACGTCTGTCAGAGCCAGCCAGAGCGGCATCGTGATCTGGATGGAGGATCTGGATTCCGAGGACATTCTGCAGCCGGGAGCCGGCTTGATCCAGATCGCAGATGAGAATACCTGCTATGTGGTGCTGGAGGATAAGAACCATGTACTGTCCTATGGCAATCAGGTGAAAGTGACTTACAATAATAAGGAAGAGCAGAAGCGGGAGACCACGGGCCTGGTGGCCAATGTGAACCGACTGGCAGTGAGCAAGTCCCTGCATTCGGAGTATGCCTATATTCTGCTGCCGCCGGAAGTGATCAGTGACATGTCCCTGGGTGCGGCCGGATGGGGCGGCTGGTGGAATATAACCAGGTATGACGTTGAGGCCAAACTGCGGGAGATGGATCATGTACTGGTGGTACCCAGAAGCGCCGTGCGGGAAATCAACGGGCGCCCTTATGTGAACGTGGTGGAGGCGGACGGCAGTATTGTGCGCCGGAGTTTTATCGCAGGTGGCTATGATAAAAGCAATTATTGGGTGGTTGAGGGACTGACGGAAGGAATGGAACTATGCTTAGAGTAATGCTGCAAAAGCTTTGGCATAAAAAATGGATGGTACTGTGCATGTTTCTGGGGAGCCTCTTACTGGTCGCCACGGCGATCAGCTTTCCCCTGTATCGGACGGCGGCATTCGATCGGATGCTGCAGGATGAACTGGAAGCATATATGACAGCCCAGGGTGAATGGCCCACCATGAACGAGATAACACTGATCTCCAAGAAGGACAACGGCGGCAAGACCATCAGCAAGGTGGAGAAGCTGATGGGGGAAATCTATGGGGAACTGGGAGTGCGGGAAAAGGAGACCATCTACTATTACAGCCTGGCCAAGGCAGATTTGTACTCCCTGATGAACCGCTCCGACAGTAAGGCCATTTCCCTGCGTCTCAGTTCTCTGTCGGGACTGCCTCAACACACAAAGCTGCTGGCAGGGGAGATGTACTCCGAGGACGGTCTGGACGAAGAGGGTAATATTGAAGTGGTGATCAGTCAGGCCTGCATGGTGGACGCAGGGCTGCTGGTGGGGGAGACTCTGGAGTATGACGCCTTGAAGGGACCGGACGGCAAGAAACTGCGTCTGAAGGTCACGGGTGTTTACGAGGAGGCCGGAGTGGGTGATTTCTATTGGCAGAACACTCCGGAGCAGATGAACGCGGTCTGCTTCATGGAAGAGCAGTTGTTCCATGATATGTTTACCGGGGACAACGCAGGGAAATACACCATTACCTGCACCTATTATGCCATGTTTGAGTATGGGGATCTGAAGGCGGCGGATGTGGGGCGCATTCGGGAATACACCGATTATCTGACCCAGGAAAGTCCCTACAAAAGTACCTTGAAGGATCCTGCTTACCGGGAGGTTTTGGACGGCTTTGAGAAAAAGCAGAGCCGGATTGAGGCTACGCTGTTTATTCTTCAGGTGCCGGTGCTGATCCTGCTGGCTGCCTTCCTGTTCATGATCTCCACTCAGATGTATGACATGGAGAGGAATGAGATCTCCGTGATCAAGAGCCGGGGCAGCTCCAGCGGTCAGATATTCCGACTGTATCTTTATCAGAGCCTGTTTCTGACCCTGTTGGGAGCCCTGGGGGGCATCCCCTTGGGCACCGTGTTCTGTCGGATCCTGGGATCGGCCCGGAATTTTCTGGAGTTCTCGGTCAGGGGGCAGATGGATATTGTCTGGAACGGAGATGTGCTGTATTATGGTATTGCGGCCATGGCGGCCTGCGTACTGATCATGACCCTGCCGGCTCTGAAACACAGTCGGCTGACCATTGTGAAGCTGAAGCAGCAGAAAGCCATGAGGAAGCGTTCCTGGTGGGAGAAGTGCTTCCTGGACCTGATTTGTCTGGCGGTGGCGCTGTACGGCTATTACAGTTTTTCCCGCAATCGGGGCATATTGGTGGAAAATGTGCTGATGGGGGAGGCGCTGGATCCCCTGCTGTATATCAGCTCCTCCCTGTTCATCGTGGGAATGGGCCTGCTCTTTTTGCGGCTGCAGCCCTTGCTGGTACAGGGAATCTATGCTCTGGGACGCCGATTCTGGCGGCCGGCCAGCTATGCCTCTTTCCTGGAGATTATCAAGAGCGGTCGCAAGCAGCAGTTCATCATGCTGTTTATGATCCTCACCGTTTCTCTGGGGATGTTCCATGCCACAGTGGCCCGGACCATCCTGCAGAATGCCTGTAAGAATGTGGAGTATCTGGACGGAACTGACGTGGTGGTCCGGGAAGTGTGGAACACCAATGCCTCTGCCGGCGGGGAGGCTATGGGGGAACTGCGGTACTATGAGCCTGACTACAGCAAATATGCCGCTCTGGATTCGGCCCGCAGCTATACCAGGGTGATACGGGACGAGCAGGCCTATGTGTCCGTCCAGGGATCGGAGCGCCAACAGATCACACTGCTGGGGATCCATACCCGGGAGTTCGGGGAAAATACCTGGCTGGACCGGGAACTGCTGGGCAGACATTATTATGAATTGCTGAACGAACTGGCGGTGGAGCCCACCGGCGTGTTGGTTTCCCGGAACTTCCAGACCCAGCAGGGATACAAAGAGGGGGATACCATACGATATTACAGCAACACCAAGAAAGAAATCCGGGGCAGGATTGTGGATTTTGTGGATTACTGGCCGGGCTATGAACCTACCACGGTGAGCCTGAACGCGGAGGGCGGAGTCAGCACCCGGGAGAATTTTCTGGTGATTGCCAACTATGCTGCCCTGCAGAAATCCCTGGGCACCGTGCCTTACGAGGTCTGGATTACCCTGAAAGAGGGACAGGACTCTGAGGGGCTGTATCAGTGGGTACAGAACAATGATGTGCATGTGGTCAGATATGTGGACAGGGCGGCAGATCTGGAGAATGTGGTCACGGACCCGCTGATGCAGGGAACCAATGGGATATTGACCATGGGCTTTATCGTCACCCTCATCCTGTGCGCAGTGGGATACCTGATCTATTGGGTCATGTCCATACGGTCCAGGGAGATGATGTTCGGCGTGCTGCGGGCCTGCGGCATGCACAAGGGTGAGATGTTCTATATGCTGATCAACGAGCAGATTTTTTCCAGTGTGTTTGCCATACTGGGGGGCGTGGGCATTGGGCATCTGTCCTCCCGGATGTTTGTGCCCATGCTGCAGACGGCCTATGCGGCCAGCAACCAGGTGCTGCCCATGGAACTGATCACCCGGCAGTCTGATATGCTGCGTCTCTACGGCGTGGTGGCCGGAGTGATGGCGTTGTGCCTGGTGGTGTTGCTCATCATTGTGTTCCGGCTGAACGTGGCCAAGGCGCTGAAACTTGGGGAGGAGTAAAAGAGCATGGGAGCAGAGAATAAGCAAGCGGATAAAAAAGAGGAGTCCCGGGAGGCGGCCATCGTGATCAGCCATGTGAACCGGGTGTTCCCGGTGGCGGGAGGCGAGTTTCAGGCGCTGACGGACATCTGCGCGGAAGTTCCCAGCGGCGTGCTGACCATATTGAAGGGGCGTTCCGGCTCCGGCAAGACCACGCTGCTGAATATAGTGGGAGCGCTGGACCTGCCCACTTCGGGCAGCGTAATGATCGGAGGCCGGGATGTGTGCAGGCTGTCTGACCGGGCCCGGGAGAATCTTCGCCGAACCCAGGTGGGGTTTGTATTCCAGTCTGTGTCCCTGATCCCCACCATGAACGCATTCCAGAACGTGGAATTTTCCCTGCGTCTTGCGGGGGTGAAAAAAGGCCGCAGGGAGCGGGTGGAGGAGTGCCTGAAGATGGTGGGGCTGGGCAACAGGATGCAGCATATGCCGGCGGAGATGTCCGGCGGTGAGCAGCAGAGAGTGGCCATCGCCAGGGCCATCGCTCACAGACCCCGGATCATTCTGGCGGATGAACCCACTGCGGAACTGGACAGCGCCATGGCGGCGGAGGTGGCCCGGCTGTTCCAGGAAATGACCCGCAGAGAACATGTCACCATTGTCATGACCACCCACGACACGGGACTGATGGACGCGGGCGATATGGTGATCGAACTGGAGAATGGACGGCAGGTGCGGGCAGAGCAGGAATCCGCGGAACTTTGATGAGATATAAGGACGTTAAAATATGGCTGAAGTGATGATACAGGCGGACGGCCTGGTGAAAATCTACAAGACAAAACAGACGGAAGTGCTGGCGCTGCAGGGGCTGGATTTGACCGTAGAGGAAGGGGAATTGACCGCTCTGATCGGCAACAGCGGCAGCGGCAAGTCCACCTTCCTGAATATGATCGGAGGTCTGGACAGACCCAGCGCCGGTTCCCTGACGGTGGGAGGCAAAAACCTGTTCACCATGACAGAACGGGAACTGGTGGTGTACAAGCGGGACACGGTGGGATTTGTCTGGCAGAACAATGCCAGAAATCTTCTTCCCTATCTGTCGGCCCTGGAGAATGTGATGCTGCCCATGTATCTGGCGGATGTACGCAAGAAGAAGGCCAGAGCATTGGAGCTGCTGGAATTGGTGGGGATGTCCGCCAAAAAGCACAGTCGGCTGAACATGCTTTCGGGCGGTGAGCAGCAGCGCATTGCCATCGCTATCTCCCTGGCCAATTCACCCAAACTGCTTCTGGCGGACGAACCCACCGGCAGTGTGGATCCCCGCACGGCCAACTATATTTTTGATGTGTTTACGGAGTTGAACCGCCAGGGACAGACCATACTCATCGTTACCCACGATGTGGCTTTGTCCAAAAAGGTAAAACGGGTGGTGGCGATCCGGGACGGGAAAATCAGCAGCGAACGTATTCTGAAAGAAAAGTATGCGGACCGTATCAAGGAGGCGGCAATCGACTGGCGCAACGAGGATACCCAGGAGGAGTACGCCATTGTGGATAAGGCAGGCAGAGTGCAGATCCCCAGGGATATTCTTTCGTCCATGAATCTGCAGGACAACAAAGTGAAACTGGAACTTTCGGAGGGCAAAGTTATCATCAGCGGCCCTCCGGCGGAACTCTAAGACGGCATATTCCCGGAAAGCGATCCGCTCTGCACGGGGAGTATGTGAAATTTTAATCGGAGGGATTTTTATGAACAGACCGGCACCCATCATCAAAATGGACTACCCTGACCCGGATGTCATACGGGTGGAGGATACCTATTATATGATCAGCGCCACCCTGCACTTCATGCCCGGCGGGGTGATTCTGCGGTCCTTTGATTTGAGAAACTGGGAGATTGCCGGTTATGTTTTCGACACCCTGGAGGAGACGCCCCAGGAAAGGATGGAAGGGGAGAGCAGTATCTACGGCAAGGGGATGTGGGCAGGCTGCCTGCGCTATCATGAAGGCCGTTTTTATGCGCTGCTGGGCATTCCGGGGAGAAGCAGTTATCTGTATACGGCTTCCGAGATCGGAGGCCCCTGGAGCCGAAAGAAGCTGGAGAGTCCCCAGGGTTATCTTCACGACCCTTCTCTGCTGTTTGATGACGACGGCCGGGTTTATATCGCCTATGGGCAGTCCGAGATCCGGCTGACCGAGTGGGAGCCCGATTTTTCCGGCCCCAGGGAAGGAGGGCTGGATCGGCTGATCGCGAAAGAGCGGGAGCAGGTCTATCTGGGACATGAAGGTTCTCATCTGTACAAAATCAACGGAAAATATTATCTGTTTACCATCCACTGGCCCAATGAGGAGGGGCGGAACCGGCGCACCCAGGTATGCTTTGCGGCGGATTCTCTGGAGGGAGAATTTATAGAACATGAGGTATTGAGTGATGATATGGGCTTCCGCAACCAGGGAGTGGCCCAGGGCGGTGTAGTGGACACCCCGGAGGGCAGATGGTATGCCATGCTGTTTCAGGATCATGGCGCAGTGGGCCGCATGCCCGTGCTGGTGCCTGTGACCTGGCAGGAGGGTCTGCCCATGTTTGGCCGTGAGGGCAAAGTACCTCCCGTGACGCCGGCCAGAGGAACCAGGCCTGATTATCGGTATGACCCCCTTTATACCTCGGACGGTTTTCCGTGCCTGCGGGATTGGCAGGGAAAATATGAACTGAAGAAACAATGGCAGTGGAATCATGACCCGGATCCCAGGCTCTGGGGGATCCGGGAGGACGGCGGTCTGTGGATCCGCACGGATAAGATCTGCAGCAATGTACTGCAGGCAAAGAACACGCTGACACAGCGGATGCTCTATCCCCATTGCAGAGGTGAGGTGACGGTAGACGCTTCCGGTCTGCGGGAGGGAGACTGCGCCGGACTGTGCGCCCTGCAGGGCTGCTACGGTATGATCGGTGTCACCAGGACCCTGAGCAGCTATTATCTGGTGGTGATTGCCAGAAAACTGTTGAGCGGCGGGACGGCCCAGGACTATATGCCGGGCAAGGTTATGGATCGGATTGCCCTTCCCGGACCGGTGGTCCGCGTCAGGATATCCGTGAATTTCACAGATATGACGGATACTGCGGAATTTGCCTGGAAGAATGGCAAACGCTGGGAGACGGTGGGAGAGAGGCATAAACTGTATTTCCGGCTGGATCATTTCACGGGCTGCCGTTTTGGTCTGGCCATGTATGCCACCCAGGAAATCGGCGGGGAGGCCGTGTTCACGGATTTTGTCTATCATGAGTAAGGATTGCCGTCCAGCAGAGTCTTGGTGTTTCGGGACCGATAATCGCTGGGCGTGCAGTTCTTGTATTGTTTGAAAAGTCGGTTAAAGGTGGAGATGCTGGGAAAACCGGCCTGCAGGGCTACTTCGGTGATGGACAGGTCCGGCCTGGCCAGCAGTTCCTCCGCCACTTTGATGCGTCGGTGGCAAAGATAGTCACAGAAAGTAAAGCCCGTGTACTGCTTGAACAGCCGGGAAAAATGGTATTTGCTGAAGCCGGTGGATTCGGCGATTTCTTCCAGATTCAGGTCCTCCATATAGTGATCGTCTATATATTCCATCAGATTGTTGAACTTCTGAATGTATTCTTTCTGCTTGTACAGCCGCACGTTGGGGAACAGGTTGCTGGCATTGATATGATTGTAGCCAAATTTGGTAAAAAAGTGCAGCAACAGGGCAAAGATGGTCAGTTCCGCATATTCATTCTTGTTGAAATACTCGTTCCGCATCTGAATCAGAAGCCGATATACGTCCTCATAGATTTGGGGATAAGTATCTTTGGTTACATACAGCGGCTGGGACAGAATGGATTGGATGCCCACGAAACTCTTCAGCCTGGCGATCATGGAGATATCAAACATGAAAATGAAACGGCTGCCGCTGTCCGGCGCCAACAGTTCATGCAATTCTCCCGGCGGGATTACGATGATCTCCCCGGGTTGTATATGGTAGGTGGTATCGCCGGTCCGCACATCATAGTAATTTTCTACAGGCATAATGATCTCCAGGGCGGCATGCCAGTGGGCCTCGAAATTGTCTGTCTGGGTGTTGGGCCAGATCCGTATAGTGGTATTGTTATGGAAGGAAACGGTCTCCTGGGAATCCTGTACGTCCCGGATACCCGGAAAGTCGTGATTAATGCCATAAAAATCCAAGAAATTACCGTTTATCTCCAATTCTGCCATTCTCAGCGCCTCCTTATTAATCTTTTGATATCAGGCCGGCCTGAATTCCGGCAATGGTCTGTATGTTCTGCATTGTTTATGGATTGTATGCTCTGATATGCATATATTGCTATTTTCTCCAAAAGTTGCTTTTTCTTTTAAACAGCTGCATGGCAGTTCTGTTGGAAATCTGCTGAAAATGCCCGAAAACAGCGGGATTTTCTATATGTATATTTTAGCATCAAAGGCCCTAAAAGTAAATATTGCACAATAATTTTTTTGAATTTTCTCAAAAAGTAAGCAATGTGTGAAGAGTAAATAGCAAAAAATAGGGAGACAAATTCAGACGCCCTATACTATAATAGTTAGCATAAAGTGCGAAATCCGCATGATGATTTTCGCTCTATTTCTTTTATTTTGTTATGTACACAGGGAGGCATGTATGAATAAGACTGTCAAAAAATTACTCATGCTCATAGGTGTGGTCGCAGTGTTTGTGGTATTCTGCTTGCTGCTGAACCTGAGAGGGGTGGAGACCTTTGAGGATAAGTATGCAGGCCATGACCTGACTGCCGACGCCGAGGGCGCAGTGCGGGAGGGAACGTATACCCGCTATCTGAATGCCCATGTGGATGCCGCACGTCCTCAGGCGGAAGTGGCCTTGGATCTCTTTGCGTATACTGCCGACGGCAGTGTGGAAGTTTATAACGATTATGAAGGCGAGGCCAAATCCCTGTTTACGGATACCAAGTCCATGGTGACCTGGGAAGTAGAGGTGGCCGAGGCGGGATTTTATAATGTGGTGCTGGATTATCTGGTACCCGAGTCCAGGGGTGTGGCTGCGGAGCGCGCTCTTTATATCAATGGGGAACTGCCTTTTGAAGATGCGGCCAACATGGAGTTTACCCGTATCTGGACCGATGGCGGTGACGTTCGTGTGGACAATCAGGGCAACGAAATCCGCCCTACCCAGGTGGAAGTGTTTGAATGGCAGAGCGCCTACTGCAAGGACAGCATGGGTTACATTTCTGACCCCTATATGTTCTATTTGGAAAAAGGAACCAACACCATCGGTCTGGAGGCAGTCAATGAACCCATGGTGTTAAAAGATGTACATATTCTTCCGGTAACGAAGACGGAGACTTATGCGGAGTACAGAGCCAATCAGACCGGGAGTCCAGCTTCCGGGTCAGGGCTTACATATATACAGGTGGTACAGGGTGAGGATTCCACTGTTCGTTCCGAATCCTCCTTATATGCAAAGTACGACAGATCCTCACCCTCCACTCAGCCCTACACGGTAATGCATACCGTATTGAATTATGTGGGCGGCGATGCCTGGAGAAGCGCCGGCCAGTGGATTCAGTGGGACATTGAGGTTCCCGAGGACGGCTACTACAATATTACGGTTAAGGGACGGCAGAATTACTCTCGGGGCAGCGTATCCAACCGCATCCTGTACATAGACGGCAAAATTCCTTTCGAGGAAGCCAAGAGCATTTCTTTTGACTATAAAAATGACTGGGACTGCAAGACTCTGGCGGATAAGGAGGGCAATCCCTATGAGTTCTATCTGACTGCTGGTACGCATACTCTGCGGCTGGAAGCCACACTGGGAGAGATGGGCCCTATTATGGAGGAGTTGGAGGATTCTACATTCCGCCTGAATCAGATATACAGGACCATTCTGGTATATACCGGTGCAACTCCCGACCGATACAGGGATTACCATATTGATACCAACTATCCTGAGGTCATGGAAGCCATGGATCTGGAGCGCATGAGGCTCTACAAAATTGTAGATGAAGTAGTGGCTTACAGCGGACAGAAGGCGGATAAGATTGCTACTGCCCAGACCATTGCCCAGCAGCTGGAGAGATTTGTGGAGAAGCCGGGCAAAATCACCACGGAGTTTATTCCTTTTAAAGACAATATAACGGCTCTGGGCACCGCCATATTAAATATGAGTGAATCTAAGCTGGATATTGACTATATTGTGGTCAGCGGCACGGAGACCAAGCCGGAGAAAGATTCTGCAAATTTCTTTGAAAAGATAGTTCATGAGGTGCGTTCCTTTGTGGCCTCCTTCATCGTAGATTATGATGCGGTGGGTGATGTGTATGAGGAAGGCGGCGATGTGATTAAGGTGTGGGTTCTTACTGGACGTGATCAGGGCACCATCCTGAAGTCCATGGTGGACGATACCTTTACGCCTCAGACAGGCGTTAAAGTCAACGTAGAGATTGTCGGGGCGGATGCCCTGTTGACAGCGGTGGTGGCAGGCAGGGGACCTGATGTAGTACTTTCTGTAGCTGCGGATCAGCCGGTTAATTACGCTTTACGTAATTCTGTGGAAGATATTACCCAGTTTTCTGATTATCAGGAAGTGCTGGCTAATTACACCCCCAGTTCCTACACCCAGTACTCTCTGGACGGGCATATATATGCGGTGCCGGAGACTCAGACTTTCAATGTGATGTTTTACCGTAAGGATATTTTGGAGCAGTTGGAATTGGAAGTGCCCGATACCTGGCAGGAACTGATTGAGATGCTGCCCACCATACAGGGCAACAACATGTCCATCGGTATTCCCAGTGCAGGCGGTTCCAGCGGCAGTGCGGCGGCCAGTACTCAGATCGCATCCAATGCGGCTGATCTGAGTATGTATTTCAGCTTGCTGTTCCAGTACGGAGGCGAACTGTATAATGAGAACGGCACCAGGACCACAGTGGACGAAGAGGCCGGCGTGGAGGCTATGGCGGATTATGTCAAGTACTTTAATGACTACGGCATTCCTGTGTTCTTTGATTTTGTGAGTCGGTTCCGTTCCGGTGAGATGCCCATCGGCGTGGCTAACTATGCCACCTACAATACCCTGATGGTATCGGCGCCTGAAATCCGGGGCCTGTGGGATTTCACACTGATTCCCGGCACGGAAAAAGTGGATGAAAACGGAGAGACCTATATTGACAGGTCGGACTTCATCTCCGGCAGTGCTACCATGATGATCAAGCAGACCGATGAAAACAATAAGCAAAATGCGTGGGAATTCATGAAATGGTGGTCCGATGTTGAGACCCAGATCCGTTTCGGGCGGGAGATCGAGGCTCTGCTGGGTTCCTCCGCAAGATATGCTACAGCCAATATCAATGCATTCTCCCAGTTGGCCTGGGGCGCGGATGATATAGAGGTGCTGCTGGATCAGTGGCAGCAGACCGTGGGCATCCGGGAGGTGCCGGGCGGCTATTACACAGGAAGGCATATCACCAATGCGATCCGCAGGGTTATCAATAAGAAGGAAGACGCGCGCGAGACCATTATAGATTACGCGATCACGATCAACGAAGAGTTGGCCAAGAAGCGAAAAGAATTTGGCTTACCGCTGGAATAAGGAGGGGGAGAAGGTAGGATGAAGGAATATTTACAGAAATATGTCACCCTTCGGAAACACAATTTTCGGGTGGCGGTCAAAAAGGCAAAGCGGGCAAAGATGTGTTACGCGTTCCTGGCCCCCTATGCGATCCTGTTTACCATATTTTACATATTACCGGTATGCAGTTCCATATTTTTCAGCTTTACCTACTATAATATTTTGGAATCCCCAAGGTTTATCGGGGTACAGAACTATATCAACCTGATCCTGTCGGATGATATTTTCCTGCAGGGTGTAAAGAACACATTCATGATTGCAGTGATTACAGGGCCCCTGGGCTATATCATGTCGTTCCTGTTTGCCTGGTTGATAAACGAACTGCCCCGATGGATCAGGACGGTTGCGGTGGTGGTGTTCTATGCACCTTCCATTGCCGGCAATGTGTTCGTTATCTTTTCCGTACTGTTCCGTGGTGATGCTTACGGACAGGTAAACTCAATGTTGATTGATATGGGCCTGATCGATGCCCCCATCCTGTGGCTGACCAATCCAGCTTATATGCTGCCGATCTGTATGGTAGTTATTCTGTGGATGAGTTTGGGAATGGGCTTCCTGTCCTTTGTGGCAGGTCTTCAGGGTGTGGACCGCTCCCAGTATGAGGCGGGCTGCATAGACGGTGTGAAGAACCGCTGGCAGGAATTGTGGTTTATCACTTTGCCCAACATGAAGCCCATGCTGATGTTCGGTGCGGTTATGGCTATTACCCAGTCCTTTGGGGTATGTGATGTGACCATGGCTCTCTGTGGTTACCCCAGTACGGACTATGCGGCCCGTACCGTTGTGACCCACCTGTTTGACTATGGTTTTTCCAGATTTGAGATGGGATATGCATCGGCCATTGCGACCATGCTGTTCCTGGTGATGATGCTGTGTAACAAAGCAATTCAAAGTCTGTTGAGAAGAGTAGGAACCTGATATGAGCAAAACGAGAAAAGTAGCGACAATAGCAAAGCAACCGAAAATCAGAATTTTAAAGAGAAGGCAGCCCAACCGTTCAAGGGTAGGAGATTTCTTTGTATATCTCTTCCTGATGCTCATGGCCGTGGCCATGGTGTTCCCGTTGGTGTATGCGATTGAATCCGCATTGAAGCCTCTGGACGAACTGTTTAAGTTTCCTCCTACCGTTTTTGCACAGAACCCGACGCTGGATAACTTCTCAGACCTGTTCGTAACCATGGGCAAGTCCTGGGTGACATTCTCCAGATATATATTCAACACGGTGTTCATCACGGCAGTGGGAACCTTCGGACATTTGATTGTGGCATCCATGGGTGCTTTCGTTCTGGCCAAGTATGAGTTCCCCGGGGGACAGACTTTCTTCAAACTGGTTACTGTGGCGCTGATGTTCAGCGGCTATGTGACCCAGATCCCCAACTACCTGATCATCAATTCCATGGGATGGATCGACACTTACTGGTCCATCATCATTCCGGCTTTCGCACTGCCCACAGGATTATTCCTGATGAAGCAGTTCATGGAAGGACTGCCCACCTCGCTGATCGAGGCTGCCAAAATTGACGGAGCCAACGAGTGGAGAGTATTCACCGGTATCGTGATGCCCAATGTTAAACCTGCCTGGCTGACGCTGATTATTTTCTCCGTGCAGGGCCTTTGGAACAATAGGGCAGCGACTTTCATCTACTCCGAGGAGAAAAAGACGTTGGTATACGCATTGCAGCAGATTCAGAGCGGCGGTATCGCCAGAACCGGTCAGTCGGCTGCGGTACAGGTCATCGTGATGGCGGTGCCAATCTGCATCTTCATCCTGTCTGAGAGCCAGATCCTGGAGACAATGGCAAGTTCCGGCTTGAAGGACTAATCGGGTATAAACGAAGCTGCGGCATGCAGGGGAATAGAGATAGGAACGAGGTGGCGTATGAGAAAGATAATAAAGAGAGTCAGTGTCCTGCTGGCAAGCGCGGTGATGCTGTTGGGTTCCTCTATGGCGGTATGCGCGTCTACTGACGGCGGACGGTATGGATACAACTATGATTACTGGGGAGATGTGCAGGGTTCGCCCAATGCCTATTCCGTTGTAGGTGTGTATACTTCTGTGGATCTGGGGCTGGATAAGAATCTGTCAAGCCCCCAGGGATTGTTTGTCCAGGGCAACACCGTCTATATCTGCGATACGGGCAACAACCGCATTGTGGTGGTGGAACGGGTGAATGAGGAAGGCTTTAAGCTGAAGCAGATCATAGAGGAGTTTAAGGGTGATGTGGACGTCAAGACATTCAGCGGCCCCACAGACATCGCGGTGTCCCAGGAGGGAGAACTGTATATTGCCGACAAGGGCAATGGCCGTATCCTGAAACTGGACGAGGATTTGAATTATCTGATGCAGTTTGATAAGCCTATTGACAATACCCTGGATCCGGAACTCACTTTTTCTCCCAGCAAAATTGTTATTGACACGGCGGGCCGGGTATACTGTGTGGCCCAGGGTATCAATAAAGGCCTTATTAAATATGAAAGTGACGGAGTTTTCTCCGGCTTCGTAGGGGCCACCAAAGTTACCTATGATTTTGCGGATTATATTTGGAAACGTATAGCCACTGAGGAACAGAAGGCAAAGCTGGAATCTTTTGTTCCCACAGAGTATGATAATGTCTATATGGATTATGAAGGTTTTATCTACGCCTGTACCGGTAATGTGAAAGAAGAGGATATCGATGCCGAGACTGCGGATCCTGTGCGGAAGCTGAATCTGATGGGCAATGATATTCTGGTTCGTAATGGAGAGTGGCCTGTATATGGCGATCTGTACTGGGGCAATAACGCAGGATATGACGGCCCCTCCCGTCTGACAGATGTGACGGTGTTTGAGAATGACATTTATGTGGCGCTGGATCGGAACAGGGGGCGTCTGTTCGGCTACAATGACCAGGGGCGCATGGTATTTGCCTTTGGTGGTCCCGGCAATATGGACGGTTATTTCCGCTACCCCGTCGCCATTGAACATATGGGTTATGACCTGTTGGTGCTGGACAGTTTGGACTGTTCTATTACCTTGTTTAGTCCCACTGAGTTCGGCAGCCTGGTCTATCAGGCCATTGACCAGTTTGACAGCGGTCAGTATGAAAAATCCGGGGAGACCTGGCAGGAGGTCATGAAAATCAACGGCAACTATGACCTGGCCTATATCGGCATCGGTCGTTCACTGCTGCGGCAGGAGCGCTACCATGAAGCCATGGAGTATTTTGAACTGAAATACGACGCTGAGAATTATTCTAAAGCCTACAAGCAATACCGCAAGGAGTGGGTGGAGGAAAATATAGTGATCATTTTCATCGTGGTGTTTGCAGTGCTGGCCATTCCTCTGGTCATAGGCAAGGTCAGGAACATTAAGCATGAGATAGATACTGCTGATATCTTTAGAATGTAGACGGAGGCCGTTATGATAGCTTCATTGAAAAAGAAAGAAACTTTTGCCCATTATCTTGCAACCTTAAAGTTTGCTCTGTACTGCATCACCCATCCTCTGGATGGATTCTGGGATCTGACCCATGAAAAGAGAGGATCTTATGCGGCAGCGAACACAATTTTAGCGCTTACCCTGCTCCTTCGGGTGATGAAACTGCGATATACCAGTTTTATCTTCCTGTCTGTGTACTGGGAGGGTCTTAATATTTTCCTGTATCTGGCCAGTATTCTCTTTCCTCTGGCGCTGTGGGTGGTGGGAAACTGGGCCTTGACCACGCTGTTTGACGGCAAGGGCAGGCTGGGACAGGTATATATGGCTTCCTGCTACGCCCTGACTCCTTATCCGCTGATTCAGTTTCCGCTGATGGTATTCAGTAATTTTGTGACGGTGGATGAGGCGGAGTTCTACACGGTGATCAGCGGCCTGTCGCTGGTTTGGGCCATGGCGCTGATCTTTGCGGCAATGATGCAGATTCATGAGTACTCTCTGGGCAAGAATTTCCTGTTTACCATCGCGTCTCTGTTCGCGATGCTGGTGATGGTGTTTATCCTGCTGCTGTTTTTCAGCATGATCTCGCAGGGTATCTCATATTTTATTTCCCTGGGAAGGGAGATCATGTTCCGATTGTGACGGAAGGGCGGCGGCAATCCTGCCGCCAGAAGCGGATAGAGGATATGTGCTTACTTTGATGGGCAGATGGGAGAATCAAACCATGTATAGAGACAAAGCGGCAAGAAAAACAGAATTAAAGAGGGCATTGGTCCGGCAGCTGAAGGGCCTGATTGCTCCTGGCATTATCGCATTGATTATTTTGGCTGGTGTGCTGTTTATCATCAATTATAAAGACGCTGAGGAGGAGGAAGAGATCATCCGGCTCAACGGCTGGGAGGGTGAATCCACTGAGATAGTGCTGGAGAACGAGGAACTTCGGTTTGTGATGGATTCTGAAACAACCCAGTTTACTCTGGAGGTAAAGTCCAGCGGTAAAGTGTGGAGTTCCAATCCGGAAGGAGGGGCTTCAGATGCTTTGGCGCAGAGCAGTGAAAAGGGCAGGCTGCAGTCCACTCTGGCGCTGACTTGGAGTAACAGAACCGGTGTGGATGCCCCCTACAACAATTATAACTACAGCATTGAGAAGAAAGTGTATGACATCGAGATGGGGGAGGACTACGTAAAAGTATACTACTCCATCGGTGATACCCAGAAGGAATACATCATTCCTCCTGTAATTACAGATGAGGACTTCAGTAAATGGCTGGGTCTTATGAGCCAGCAGGATGCCGGCATGGTGAAGGAGTACTACAAGAAGTATGATATCAACAAGCTGGGCAAGAAAGATGACAAGGAGCAGCTGCTGACCAACTACCCGATTCTTGCGGAAGAGGTTATCTGGGTGCTGCGGGATGGAACCAAGGATCATCTGAAAAAGCGCTTCGAGGAATATTTTGAGGCAGTCGGCTACACCATGGAGGATTATCAGGCGGACAAAGAGTTGAACCAGGCAGAGTCCAGCTTTGACAAACCCGTATTTAATATAAATGTGATTTACCGTCTGGATGGCGGTGATCTGTTGGTGGAAGTGCCGATTGGAGAAATTGAATACAGAGAAAAATATCCGCTTTACAATCTGTCGGTTCTGCCCTTCTTCGGTGCAGGCGGTACTCAGGATCAGGGATTTATGCTGGTGCCGGAGGGCGGCGGCGCATTGATTAATTTCAACAACGGAAAGAGTGCACAGAACGATTACTATACCAATGTGTATGGCTGGGATATGGCTTTGAATCGTATAGCCATGGTGCATAGTACCAGGAATTACTTCAATGTATTTGGTATCAGCCAGGGAGAGGATTCCTTTATTTGCATTCTGGAAGATGGGGCGGCTTATGCTTCCATCAACGCAGATATTGCCGGTCGGAAAAATAATTACAATTATGTCTACCCTGTATACAGTATGGCCCTTCGGGAGAAGTATGATGTGGGTGAAATTGCGGACAGTAGTATCTATGTCTATCTGCAGGATCTTCCCAATGAAAGTCTGATACAGCGGTACAGCTTTATTGACAGCGGAAGCTATGTGGATATGGCAAAAGATTACCAGTCTTATCTGCTGGATCGGTACGAAGGCTATATGACCATGAACGATGATACGGAGACTCCTGTGGCGGTGGAAATCATGGGCGCTCTGGACAAGGTAAAGCAGGTTATGGGTATTCCCATGTCAAGACCTCTGGAATTGACCACCTTTAAGGAAGCATCTGAGATTATCCAGCAGTTGAAGGATGACGGCCTGAACAATATGGCCGTGAAGCTGGTGGGATGGGCCAACGGCGGTTTCCAGCAGAAGATGCTGAACCGGGTGAAACCTTTGTCCGGACTTGGCGGTAAGAAAGATCTGCAGAACATGATCGACACGGCGAAGGGACTGGGCGTGGATGTTTACCTGGACGGTGTAACCCAGTACGCCTTTGACAGCAATATCTTTGACGGCTTTTTCGTCTACTCGGATGCGGCCCGCTTTATCAGCAAAGAGAAGGCGGAACTGTATGAATACAATCCGATTTCCTTTGGACAGTCGGAATGGAAGGGGAAATTCTATTTGCTTCATCCGGATGTGGCTTCTGAAATGACACAGAATCTGGTGGAGGCGGCCGGCAAATATGGTGCAGGGGTTGCTTTCCGGGAGAATGGTAAGGATCTGTCAGGAGATTACTACCTCAATGATCTGCGCAGCAGGCAGGAAGTGCTGGAGCAGCAGGCAGGAGAATTCAAGGCCTTGGCGGACAGCGGTCAGAAGGTCATGATTAACATGGGGAATGACTATGCTGTGCCTTACTGTGATATGATTACCAATATGGAACTGCAGGGCAGCGCGTATACCATTCTTGACACTTATGTGCCTTTCTACCAGATGGCGCTGCACGGATATGTAAATTATTCCGGCCAGCCCCTGAACCTGGCGGGGGACACCCAGGATGAACTGCTGCGGAGCGCGGAGTATGGCGCGGGACTACAATTCAATTTGATGAAGGAGACGGCATTTATTCTTCAAAAGACCCTTTATACGGAATATTACGGTTCCGACTATAATGCATGGCATGACAAATTGGTGGAAATTTATACCAGATACAATGCGGAACTGGGACACATCTTTAACCAGAAGATGACAGGACATGAGCAGATTTCTGCGGATCTGTCCTGCACCATGTACGAGGACGGCACCAGAGTCTATGTCAATTATGGGTATCTGGATCTTACAGCGGAGGATGGAACCGTGGTTCCTGCCAGAGATTACAAGGTGGTTCGTTAGGAACGAGTCAGTTCAGAATATATCGGTATCCGCCCTCCGGGGCGGATGCGGAATTCAAAATAGAAAGGGTTGTAAGAGATGAGGAAACAGAAGAATAAGTTAGCGGGTCTTCAGAGACGCAAGGCAATAGCGGGATACATCTTCATAGCGCCTTTCATACTGGGATTCCTGGTGTTTATGGTGAAGCCTTTCTTCCAGTCTCTGTATATGAGTTTCTGTAATGTGGAAGTGAGCGCAGGCAGTTTTAACCCTGTTTTTCAGGGGATTGATAACTATAAAAGAGCCTTTACCATTGATCCGCAGTTCAGCAGACTGCTGGTGGAGGAATTGTCCCGTATGGCTGTGGACTCAGTTGCCATCATGGTGTTCAGCTTCTTTGTAGCGTTGATTCTGAATCAGAAGTTCAAAGGAAGAGCGCTGGTAAGAGCCATATTTTTCCTGCCCGTTATCCTCTCCTCCGGTGTTATACTGGGATTGGAGACAAACAACCAGTTGATGGCTCAGCTTCAGGTGGCAATCGAAGAGACCACCAGCGGCATCAGTATCACCGGGGCCGTGGAGGAGATTCTTCGAACTGCGGGCGTAGGTGTGAGAGCTTTTGAAAAAGTGTTTGAGATCATTGACAAGATCTATGATATTGCGATTGCGTCAGGTATTCAGATTATTATTTTTCTGTCCGGCCTGCAGACTATATCCGCCAGTATGTATGAGGCAGCGGATATTGAGGGCTGTACCAAGTGGGAGAGCCTGTGGAAAATCACTTTCCCCATGATCAGTTCCATGTTCCTGGTCAACTGGATATACACCGTAATCGACTTTTGCATGAGGTCAGACAATGAGGTGATTAAGAAGATCACCCAGGTCATGGTGGATCAGATTGATTATGGCTTCTCGTCGGCTATGACATGGATATACTTCCTGATAGTGATTGCCGGTGTGGGTATAAGTTCGCTGATTATTTCAAAGGGGGTTTACTATTATGACTAAGACGGCTTTAAAACGTAAAAATAGTAACTTCTGGGAGAGAAACAGGAAGTCGGACGGTTACCTGCTGAAAAAGGTGACCCTGAGTTTTCTGGCGAAAGTGTGTCGGTTTATATTACTCTTTGGTATGTGTTTTATGATCCTGCAGCCGATCCTGAACAAGATCTCTGTCAGTTTCATGGAAGAGCAGGACCTGTATAATCCCGTTGTGGTGGCCATTCCGGAGCATTTTACCACTGATAACTATGCTCTTGCGGCAGAGATTATGGATTACAGCCACAGCGTTGTGAATTCTCTGGTGATTTCCTTGACCATCGCAGTGCTGCAGATCACGGTCTGCACCCTGGTGGGATATGGATTTGCCCGGTTTGACTTTCCTCTAAAGAAGTTCTGGTTTGCCTGTGTGCTCATGGTGGTATTGGTGCCTCCGCAGACTATTTCCACTTCTTTGCATTTGCACTTTCGCTTTTTCGACATCCTGGGTATATTCAAGGCAACCACAGGAGCTACTGTTAACCTGAGAGGATCGGTATTGCCTTATTATCTGATGAGCGCAGGCTGTATGGGGCTGAAAAACGGACTGTACATATATATGATACGCCAGTTCTTTCGGAATATCCCCAAAGAACTGGAGGAAGCAGCTTATGTGGACGGATGCGGCACATTAAAGACTTTTGTTCGGATTATGCTGCCGGATGCAAAACCGATCCTTACATCCTGTTTCCTGTTCGCTTTTGTATGGCAGTGGACAGATGGTTTTTACTCCCGGTTATTCCTGGGGAGGATCGGACTGGTCAGCACTTCGCTGTCTACCATCATTGACGGTCTGGGGGCTTATCTGCAGAGATTGCTGGGTGTATCCCAGGTGCCTTCGGTGGGTTATGCCAACTGCATTTCCTCCACAGGCACGCTGATGATAATAGTGCCGGTACTGGTATTGTATCTGTTTGCCCAGAAGGGATTTGTGGAGAGTCTCAGCAGTTCCGGTATCAAGATGTAAACCATGTTGTTATGTTATGTTGTTATAGCATCCCGGAGTCCGGTGTCATCCCGGAAAAGATATTGTGGCATCGGAGTCAAGCCGGGGTTCTATATAGATTAAAGGAGGATATGAAAATGAAAAGTAGAATCGCAAAGAAAGTAATCGCTGCATCTCTGGCAACGGTAATGACCGTGGGCCTGGCAGCATGCGGCAATGAGCCCGCGCCTACAACCGGCAGTGACACTCCCAGCAGCACTGAAGAGCAGTCTGCTCCCGAGGAGTCTTCTTCCGAGGAGCAGTCCGCTCCCGAGGAGTCTTCTTCCGAGGAGGAGGTCAGCCCTTACACAGTTCTGACTGATGAGAATGGTAATGTATATGACCTGGGCGGCATGGAAATTATTATGCGTGACTGGTGGTCCGGAGACCCTGCTGAACCGGCCAACGATTATGAGGAGGCCCGCGATGAGTACCGTGAGTGGCTTCAGGAGACCTATAACTTTACTTTAAAGCAGCAGGCGATCTCTGACTGGGGCAGTGCTCCTCAGGATTTTGTAGACTATGCTTCCACCGGCGGTGATGAGAACTATATCTTCATTGTACGTGAGTCTGCTCCTACCACTGCCGCTATTGATTCCGGCCTGATGTATGATCTGTCCACCCTGGACTGCCTGGATTTCTCCGAGGCGAAGTGGCTGGGTGATGCTGGAGTACACAAACTGATGAGCAGAGGCGATTCCGTTTACGCTATGTATGCGGGTGATACCGAGCCCAGAAGCGGTATGTATTTCAACAAGAGACTGCTGGAGGATGCCGGTATTGATCCCAACAAGCCTTATGAGCTGCAGGAGGCCGGAGAGTGGACATGGGATGCCCTGGTTGAAATGTGTGCACAGGTGCAGAGGGATGTGGACAGCGACAGTGTGATTGATGTGTATGCCCTGACCCAGAATGACAGCCAGTTCCTCAGCTATGCGGTATACTCTAACTTCAGTGATTTTGTAGGCATGGAGAACGGCGAATATGTATATAAGCTGGAGAGCGATGAGACCGTTGAGGCTCTGACCTGGGCGGTGGATACTCTGAACCAGTATAAGCTGCCTTATCCCGAGGGGGCTGAGTGGAACTATTATGAGCAGGCATTCCTGAACGGTGAAGCGGTATTCTGTATTGAGGATGCCTATAAGGCCGGCGGCGTATTTGCCGACATGGAAGATGACTTCGGTTTCGTATGCTTCCCTAAGGGACCCAAGGCTTCCGATTACATGAATGTTTACTCCAACAACCCGGTAGTTATTCCTGCCTGCTATGACGCAGAAAAGGCTTGGAAGCTGGCATTTGTTTACAATCTGTGGACCGATCCCGTTCCCGGCTACGAAGATTACGAGGCGTGGAGACCTGGCTACAACAAGAACTTCCGCGATACCGAGTCTGTGGACTACACCATTACCCGTATGATGACCAATGGCCGTCTGACCTATCATGGACTGATTGCTAACCTGGATATCGGTAATGATCTGCTTTACAGTCTGTTGGATGGCACCAGCGTATCCGAGCATATCGAGAAGATCAGGGATACCTGGCAGGCTTACATTGCCGAGAGCAACAACAGGTAGTTTTGGAACAAAGGTTTACAACTGAAAACAGCTAAGAAGTAATAAAAGGGTGGTGTTTTTCCGGGCATCGCCCTTTTTTTAAGAGCAGGTCCATTGGCTGTGCGGAAATGTGATTTAGAGGAGGAAAAATATTATGACGCAATTTGTAAAAAATCCGATTATGCCGGGGTTTTACCCGGATCCTTCCATCTGTGCGGTAGGAGAGGATTACTATCTGGTGAATTCCACATTTGCCTATTTTCCCGGCCTGCCGGTGCTGCATAGCAAAGATCTGGTGCATTGGGAACAGATCGGAAATGTAATGGAACGGGCTTCCCAGCTGCCCCTTGCCAACGCAGGGCATTCCCAGGGTTTATTTGCCCCTACGATCCGTTACCATGCGGGTACTTTTTATGTGATCTGTACCAATGTGTCCCATGGGGGAAACTATGTGGTCACGGCCGAAAACCCGGAAGGCCCCTGGTCCGAACCTCATTATCTGGAAGGGGCAGGAGGTATTGATCCCAGCCTGTTCTTTGACACAGACGGCAGATGCTATTATATCGGCACCCATCCCAATCCAGAGGGTTGCAGATATGACGGAGACTGGTACATCTGGATCCAGGAACTGGATCTGAATACCTGGAAACTGAAAGGGGAGTCCAAGGACGTATGGAACGGCGCCATGCGGGGAGTACATTGGCCGGAAGGACCTCATCTGTACAGGATCGGAGAGTACTACTATATCCTTCACGCAGAGGGAGGCACCGGGCCGGAGCATGCGGTGAGTGTATGTCGGAGCCGGGATATCTGGGGCCCTTATGAGAATAATTTCTGCAATCCCATTCTGACGCACAGACATCTGGGGCAGGCATATCCTGTGAAGTACGTAGGCCATGGGGACTTATTTGAGACTCCGGCGGGAGAGTGGTACATGACCATGTTGGCCGTGCGTCCCCTGGAGGGCTACACCACCATGGGCAGAGAGACTTTTCTGGCGAAGGTGACTTGGGAGAATGAGTGGCCGGTGGTAAATGTGGGTGTGGGACAGCTGACGGATCAGGTGGAGGTATCTTTGTCGGAATGGCGGCCGGAGCAGGATCCCAATAGCCATACCAGCCGCAGCAAAGGACGAAACGCGGCACCGGGCAGCGACAGACATTATGACTTTGCCGGAATGGAAGCCCTGGGGGATGAATTCCTTTATCTGCGTAACCCGGATCTGGCCTGCTATATTCTGGAATCCGGAAAGGGCTTGTATCTCACGGCAACATCTGTTACACTGAAGGAGCAGAAAAGCCCCAGTTTTGTGGGGATTCGTCAGCAGCACCATGCGTTCCGTGTGGAAGCCTCTCTGATACTGAAGGAATTATCTAAGGAGGCTGGCGACGGAGAGGATGCCGACGAGGCGAATCATGTCTGCGGCGATGACGCAAACCTTGCCTGCTGTGCCGGTCTGGTGCTGCTTCAGAGCAACTCCTATCATCTGCGGCTGGAAACAGAACAGGAGAAGCTGCAGGCTGTGCTGTGCCGTAAGGGAGAGGATACCGTGGTTGGGTCCGTGCCGCTGCCGGCAGTGCAGCCCGGGGAGGCTGTTACACTCTACCTGCAGATTGAGGGGCTTAAGGCCACAGCGGGTTATACCTGCGGCAATGCGGACTGCCCTGTGGCGGAGGATGTGGATGTCCGCTGCCTTTCCACCGAAGTGGCGGGAGGCTTTGTGGGATGCACCGCCGGGATATACGCTGTGAAACCGGAAGAGACGAAGGAGAGCCGCGCGTTGTTTACCGGTTTGACATACCGGCATATGGAAGTATAGGACGGATGGCCTTTTTCCCCAAAGCGTATGATGGAGGTTTACTATGGAAGTCAATTTTCACCTGCCTGGCCTGCGCCAGAATTATCCTGTGAATATGTTGGTTCTCAGCATGCTGAAACAAAAGCCGGATTGGTTTCGGGAAGGGGTGCGGGTCGCCTCCTTCTTTGGGGAGTTTCCCACTTCGCTTTGGAACGGAGGAAGGCCCTCCAATTATGACCAGTGTGATGCCTCTTTTGTTCAAAATGTGATAAAAAATATTAATGCCCAGGGTGTGCCGGTGCGCTATACTTATACCAATATGCTGCTCACCTATGAGGATCTGTCGGACCCCTATTGCAATTTCTGTATGCAGGCGGCAGATAACGGCATGAATGAAGTAATGGTCTTTTCCCCTGTTTTGGAGGAATATATCCGGGACAAATATCCCGGATATAAGCTGAACAGTTCCACTTGTAAAGAAATCCGGGACATTGCCCAGGTCAATGAAGAGCTGGAAAAGGATTATTATCTGGTGGTACTGGATTATAATTTCAATAATCGGTTTGAGGAATTGGCCGGGATCCGGGATAAGGCCCGCTGTGAAATCCTGGTGAATCCCGTGTGTACGCCTGACTGCCCCAGAAGAGGGGAACATTATCGGAATGTGGCCAGAAACCAGCGCATATTGCTGGAGAACCGGGGACTGCCCAAGGAGCAGCAAAAGCCTCTGGAACACTGGTACTGCGAGTACGGGGAGTACAACTGCATCCATACGATCAAGAATTACAGCACCTATGTTTCCCCGGAGGACATCTGGGAAAAGTATGTGCCCATGGGATTCCATCATTTTAAGATCGAGGGAAGAACCGCTAATATCTTTTCGCTTGTGGAGACCTATACCCATTACCTGATTCGCCCGGAGAAGCAGGGGGAGGTGAGGATTTTGCTGCTGAACAATCTGGTGAGCAGCAAAGTCCTAACAGTGAACCATCCCAGACCGGGCCGCTGGCCCTGATGCGGTCGGTACATCGGAGGGACGATCGGCTGGAGGACGCGCCGGGGAAGGTGGGCGGACCAAGCGTGAAGCGGTGGGCGGATCAGGAGCGCACCAGAAAAGGAGACAGGACATGGCGGCAAAAGAAGTTTATTGGCATTTGCCTGGTTTTTGCTACTTCAGGCTTCTAAATCAGGTTATTATAAACATGATGAAAGACTATCCCGACAGGTTCCGGGAGGGATACCGCATCGGTTCCGTGTATGGGACTTTTCCCGGCGCGATCTGGAACGGAGGCAGGGTTTCTTTTGGCCTGACCTGTAAACGGGATATGGAGAAAATTCTGAACTTTTATAACAGCAGGGGGATTCCTGTGCGTTTTACCTGGACCAATTCCCTGTTGGAAGAAAAGCATGTATACGATACTTACTGTAACCTGATCATGGAGTTGGGGGATAACGGATTGAATCAGGTACTGGTCAACACGCCGGTGCTGGAGGAGTATATCCGCAGGGAGTATCCAAGGTATCCGCTGATTTCCTCCACCACCAAGCGGATTACAGATCTGGAGAGTCTGCAGGCAGAACTGAACAGAGACTATGAGCTGGTGGTGCTGGATTATGATTTAAACCATGACGAGGGCGTGCTGGATGCAATCGCCCCCTCGGCTGAACGGGTGGAGGTGCTGGTCAACGAAGTGTGCTACCCAGGCTGCGTCATGCGTGCGGAGCATTACCGCCAGCAGTCCGAACTGCAGCTTGCATATGACATTCACACGGGTTTTCCATGCCCCAATCAGTCGACTCCCCGCAGTTTCGCGGAATGCATGGGGAGGCCGGCCTTTATCACCAATGAGCAGATCGGTGACTACATTGACAGAGGTTTTTGCAATTTCAAGATTGCGGGAAGGGGCATGCCCCAGGACTATGTGGAAGAATCCTACATCTATTTCCTGGTGAAGGAGGAGCATAGAGATTTTATCCGCAGTAAAATTGACGGTCTGCTGGCTCAGTTTAAGGCGGCGCAGCAGGGCGCAGGACATAAAAAATTCATATAAATTCAGGGAGGAAACTCTTGTCAAATCTCAGGGTTTATCGTATAGTAGAGTTAGGGAGTTGTGAACATATGAGATTTGGGAGGAAGGATAATGACAAAAGCTGAGATTTTGAAGAGAGAAATATTGAGACAGTATCGCAGTGTGCGTCAGTTCGCCTTGGAGATGAATATCCCGTATAGTACTCTTGTAACAGCATTGGAACGTGGCATTGAAGGAATGGCTTATGGAACTGTGATCAAGATGTGTGACAAGTTAAGTTTGAACCCTGTGGATTTCACTTCGTTGGAGAGGGATGCTTCTCTGGGAGCGCAGCTGTTGGAAAACAGGGTGATGCAGTACTATGTGAAGCTGAACCAGGCAGGCCGGGACAAGGTGCTGGAATTGATGGATGATTTTGTTCAAATTGACAAGTATAGGCAGAAGAGCAAGAAAAAGCCTTGAATAAGCGATAAAAAAGGCAGGTGGTTTACGGATGTAAATCACCTGCCATATTATTAGCAGTAACCGTTGAAAATCATGCCGCTGTACGCACTGGACATATAAGGATTGGCGTAATTATGCCCCGGATTCTTGTAGGCCACAATGGTCTGATCCACATACTGCATGGGATCCAGGGAAATCTGGCTGCTTTTACGCAGCAGCATATTGGAGAAATCCCTAAGAGTATGGAAGCTATCGGTTACGTCTTCCGAACTGACAACCGTGCTGCCCAGCTTGGAACGGTCAACGGTCAGAGTGCCGTCCTCCTGGCTGGTCACCCCCATGGCTTTGAGGGAATCCTGATACATGGCGATGATTTTGTTCATTTCCCGTACCACATGTTTGGTGCGGGGCTGGAAATCCAGCCGGCTGCCGGCTCCCTTCAAAAACCGATTGTAGCCCTCCGTCAGCTGTACCACATTGTCCGTCAGGGATTCCACATTGGTCTTGAGACCGATGGTCACGGGCCGGCCCTCGGGGCTCACACTCTTCAAGGTAATATCGTATTTCTTCTCGTAGGTAAAGGTATTGGAGGCCGTGGAGCAGGCTTCTCCGTTGATGGTGAAACGTGCATTGGACGCCGGACGGCTGACATAGTCAATCCCCAGGTAATTAACGGCACCCTTGGCCTTGCTGGTATGCTCGTCGCTGATGTGGAAGATTTCTGTCCTGCCGGAGGCAAGGCCCGTGGCTTCGGATTCCAGCACCAGAGAACTGCGTCCCGTGGCGTCCTGTACCTTGGCCCTGAGGCCGATGTCGGAATTGGTAATCAGGCGTGCCAGCCTTTCCTGCAGGTCACGATTGGTTTCTCCGTCTCCCAGAGTGAACTGAAACTCATAGTTCATTTCGTTGATGCTCACATCGAAGGAGTAAGTATCAGGGGTCAATCCTACCTTTCCCGTGGGCAGGAAATTGCCCATGTTCTCCTGGGGGACAGCCAACTCCTGAATCTCCAGCGAAATGGAAGAACCATCTTCTCCCGGGGCACGATCGCCCACAAAAGTGGCGGAGGCGATATCGGGATCCGAGGAAAAAGCGGTTTTTTTGCTCAGGAGATCTGCTTCTTCCAGCCCCCCCAGGGATGCAATTGTATTGTGCAGATCCCGGGCGCCCTCCTTGAGCCCTACTGCAAACTGCTGGATATCCTGTCTCTTGATGGGAAGGTACCAGGGCGCGTCTTTATTCAATTTTACAATGGAGTTGTAAACGGCACGAAGCTCACTCCGCTTGTGCGTGTCATAGCGGGAAATATTGGACGGCGCATATGCGGTCATATAGTGATTGTGCATGGTATTCAGAATAGCACTCATTGTCCCGCCCCCTTTCTTCCGTGAAATAAGCCAGACATTTATTCGATCTTGGGGAAAATTAGTGTATTATCAACAAATCCGTTTATTGATAAGGCATACAACTTCCCACTTTCATGTGTCTAGTTTATCATATGTAATAAGTAGAAGCAAGTGCTTTTTTTACAAAAATTTCATAATTTGGTTGTCTTTTTTTCCCATATTTGATATGATTTAAACAGCGGTATTGTGGCCGGCGAACAATTTATTGGAGGGTATACCGAAGCGCGGCGCAAGTGGGATTGCAAAGCGCGGGAAAGGAGAAAAAATGGCAAAAAAGCGCAACATCATCGTAGGGCAGTCAGGCGGCCCCACAGCAGTCATCAATTCCAGCCTGGCAGGCGTCTATAAGACGGCCCGGGAGAGGGGATTTCACAAAGTTTACGGGATGCTTCACGGCATCCAGGGATTCCTGGACGAGCAGTACGTGGACCTGTCTACGCAGATTCACTCGGACATGGACATTGAACTTCTGAAGAGGACGCCCTCGGCATTTCTGGGTTCCTGTCGGTATAAGCTGCCGGAGATTCATGAGAATTCCCAGATCTATGAGAAGATATTTCAGATATTGGATAAGCTGGAGATTGAAGCGTTTATCTACATCGGCGGCAACGACTCCATGGACACCATCAAGAAACTTTCCGATTACGCAATCGTAAAGGGACACAGCCAGAAGTTTCTGGGCGTGCCCAAGACCATTGACAATGATCTGGCGCTGACGGATCATACGCCGGGCTTTGGAAGCGCCGCCAAATATATCGCAGCCTCCACCAAGGAGATTATCAGAGACGCTCTGGGTCTGACCTATAACGACCGGTCTACCATCACCATTCTGGAGATCATGGGACGTAATGCGGGATGGCTCACTGGTGCCACCGCCCTCGCCAGAACGGAGGAGTGCGAAGGTCCCGATCTGATCTATCTGCCGGAGGTGGTATTTGACATTGATAAGTTCCGCAAGACCACGGAGGAACTGCTTCGGAAAAAGAAATCCGTGGTGATTGCCGTATCCGAGGGGATCAAGCTGGCTGACGGCAGGTATGTGTGCGAACTGTCAGGCGGTGCGGGATATGTGGATGCATTCGGCCATAAGCAGCTCCAGGGTACTGCCGCTTACCTGGCAGGGTATCTGGGGGCGGAAATCGGCTGCAAGACCCGCAGCATTGAGTATTCCACCCTGCAGAGAAGCGCTTCCCATATGGCTTCCCGGGTGGATGTGGACGAGGCGTTTATGGTGGGCGGCGCGGCCGTAAAGGCGGCGGACGAAGGAGACACGGGCAAAATGGTGGTGATTGACCGTGTGGCGGACGATCCCTATATGAGTGCCGCCGGCATTTATGACGTACACCGCATTGCCAACAATGAGAAATTGGTGCCCCGTTCCTGGATGAACCGGGAAGGCAACTATGTGACCGAGGAGTTTATCAATTATATTGAGCCTTTGATTCAGGGGGATTATCAGCCGTTTATGGTAAACGGCCTGCCCCAGCATCTGGTGCTTAAGAAGAAGTAATTTCATATCATATGATATTTAAGCAGGGGGCTGTTGCAAAATGCTGCCTATTCACAGAATATGGATGAGACTTTTATGGTTTCATATTATATTTTGTATATAGCGGCTATTATGTGACAGTTCCTCTTAATTTTTATTTTGTGGTATATTTCCCTCTTGCAATACCAGAACATATGTGCTATATTAATACCAAACATATGTTCCTTGCTGAGAGGGAGAACAAGCCTTATGGAGATGTTGGAAGTAACAGGGGATAAATTGCATATGCCTGGTTTGGGGAATGGGGAAGAGAGCGGACCGATTCGTGCGCCGGGGGCGGTGATAGACGGCAATTCCATGGGGCTTATGGAAAAACTGGGGATACTGACGGACAGTGCCAAATATGACGTGGCCTGTACCAGCAGCGGCGTGGATCGCAGGGGCAATGGCCGGGATCTGGGGAACTGCGTTAAGGCCGGGATCTGTCACAGCTTTTCCAGCGATGGCAGATGCATCTCTCTGCTGAAGATCCTGATGACCAACGAGTGTATCTATGACTGCAAATATTGCATCAACAGGAAATCCAATGACGTGCCTCGGGCCACTTTTACGCCGGATGAGATCTGCAGGCTGACGATAGAATTCTACAGGCGTAATTATATAGAGGGATTGTTTTTGAGTTCCGGCATCTTCGAGAGTCCCCTGCGGACCATGGAACTGCTCTACCGCACCTTGTATCTGCTGCGGAACAAGTATCGGTTCAATGGCTATGTGCATGTGAAGGCTATTCCCGGCGCTCCCCCTGAATTGATCCAGATGACGGGATTCCTGGCGGACCGCATGAGTGTGAACCTGGAACTGCCCACGGCGGAGGGATTGCGGGAATTGGCGCCCAACAAGCACCGGCGGAACATTTTGACGCCCATGCGCCAGATTCAGAACGGGATCCGGGCCAATCAGTATGATCTCACGGTGTATCGTCATGCCCCCAAATTTGTGGCGGGAGGACAGTCTACCCAGATGATCATCGGAGCCACTGGGGAGAACGACTATCAGATTCTGCATGTGGCGGAAAGCCTGTACCAGCGTTTTGACTTAAAGCGGGTGTTCTATTCCGCCTTTGTGAAGGTCAATGAGGACAAGGCTTTGCCTGCGCTGCCTGGGGGACCGCCTCTGAAGAGGGAGCACCGTCTGTATCAGGCGGACTGGCTGCTGCGTTTCTATGGCTTCCAGGCCCAGGAACTGCTGGACGAGAATAGGCCCTTTTTCAATATTCTTCTGGACCCCAAGGAGGATTGGGCGGTGCGGCATCTGGAGCAGTTTCCCGTGGAGGTCAACCGGGCGCCCTATGAGCGGTTGCTGCGGGTTCCGGGGATCGGCGTGCGCAGCGCGCAGCGCATCGTGGCGGCCCGCCGTAGTGCCAGACTGCGTTTTGAAGATTTGAAGCGGATTGGGGTGGTGATGAAAAGGGCGCTCTACTTTATTACCTGCGGCGGCAGGATGATGTATCCCACCAAGCTGGAAGAGGACTATATTGTGCGGAACCTGACCAGCGAAAAGGATAGGGTGCAGTTTGGAAGCGACGGTATGAGTTATCGCCAGATGAGTCTCTTTGACGATGGGCAGTACAGCCTGCAGCCGGATCCCGGGGATGTTTACAGGGCAGTGACGGGACAAATATAAGTATACTCTGGCAGGATTGCCGGATTACAGTATATAGCATGAAGGAAAGAGGATAATATGCGTGTCTATCAATGTGAGGACAGCCTGGAGGGGGTCTGTACAGCCATATACCGGGCTTATGAGGATCATGCGCAGCATGAGGATACCTGGATCAGGGTGGATCGGGAGTTGATGCTCTTTGGGGAATATATTCCGGTGGAAACGGATATCCAACGGGCGGAAAAGGTGCTGCGGACCCTGCGCAGGCGCTTTGGACAGGAGGATTACGAGTCCCTGTGCCTGGCACTGGCTGCGCCGGATCCGGAAAAGGCCCAGGCCGTGTATCGGACAGTGGTATATGGACTTCAGGCTGGACCGCTGCTCGGGCATCTGCTGGACCATCAGACGAATTCCCATGTGCTTCAGACCTTTCAGCTGGCCAAACAGGCCAGCAGGGAATGTACCCGGTTATTACAGTTTTTACGCTTTCGGGAACTGGACCGGGGAATCCTGTATGGGGAGAATAATCCCAAGAGCCATGTGCTGCCATATGTGATGGTGCATTTCGCGGACCGCTTTCCCCAGGAAGATTTTGCCATAAGAGACATCGGCAGGGGGCTGCTTGGAGTTCATCCCGCAGGGGGGGAGTGGTATCTCACGGACAGCCAGGCGCTGATTCAGGCCCTTGGACAGGCGGGTTATTCCGCCTGTGAAATGGCGTATGAGGAACTCTTCCGGTACTTTTGCCATAAGATCGCCATCCGGGAGCGGCGCAATATAGGACTGCAGAACCAGATGATGCCCAAGCGTTTCCAAAAATACACAATAGAATTTGCCAACAGTCCCTAAAATTGTTAAAATCGACAATTTACATTTGGCTTTGCATATAGTATTGTATATCCAACATGAAAACGGTTTCCGTCCCACGTCCTGCAGCGTGGTATGATCGAGAAAAGGAGGATGCAATATGGTAAGGCAGATCAAACTTACACAGGATCAGGTTCAGAAATTTGTCAGTGTGACGTCCAAATGTGAATTCGATATTGACATCTATTATAATAGATATATAGTGGATGCCAAATCATTCCTTGGAGTGTATGGATTGGATTTTTCCAAGTCGCTGGCGGTGTCCTATGAAGGATATAACCAGGAATTGGAGGAATTGTTGGGCGATCTGGCAGTGGCCTGCTGACAGGCCCGGGAAGTCTGAGAATTTATGGATTTTAACAAAGGGACTGTTGCTTTGACGCGATGGTTCCTTTTCTGTTGCTTCGCACATTTTCTGCCGTTTCGGAATTGTGTTCCCCGAAAAAATAAATTATAATGAATAATAGGGAAGAGGAGATCGGAGGAAGATTGAAATGAAATTTTTTGGGGAGGCAGCAATTCCTTCCGGCAGCGGCGAGGGAGAGATATGACATCCGGCAAGGATCATGCGGGCAGGGAAGAGACTGCAGCGAAGAAACAGGAGGAGATCACAGAGGAAATCCGAATCTCCGTCAGAGAACTGGTGGAATTTATCATGCGCAGCGGAGATATAGATAACAGGCATCATGCGTCCCCGGATCAGGCCATGCAGGAGGGGGGGCGTATTCACCGCATGATTCAGCGACGGATGGGCAGCGAGTACCAGGCTGAAGTGGCGCTGCGATACATGCATCCGACGGAGGACTATCGCCTGGTGCTGGAAGGCCGGGCCGACGGCATTATAGATCAACCGCAGGGCGTGACTGTGGATGAGATCAAGGGGACTTACCGGGAACTGGCCTATATGAAAGGCCCCGTGCCGGTACATCTGGCCCAGGCCAAGGTCTATGCGGCCATGTTCCTGCATACGCTCCGGGACCGGGAACTGGCGGAAATCCATGTGCAGATGACTTATTGCCATATGGAGACCGAGGAGATTCGCTATTTCCGCTATAGCTTTACCGTCCGGGAGATTCAGGAGTGGTTTGGCGAACTGATCCGTTCTTATCTGAAATGGGCGGATTACCAATTCAGGTGGAAGAAGAGCAGGGACGCTTCCATAAGGCAGATGGCGTTTCCCTTCCCTTACAGGGAGGGGCAGAAGGAATTGGTAACTTATGTGTACCAGACCATATACCATGAGAAAAAGCTGTTTTTGGAAGCCCCTACCGGCGTGGGTAAAACCATATCTGCCGTGTTTCCGGCGTTGAAGGCCATGGAGCGGGGGATGGGGCAGAAACTGTTTTATCTGACAGCCAAGACCATCACCAGGACGGTGGCTGAGAATACTTTCGCTCTGCTGCGGGAGAAGGGGTTGCGTTTTAAGAGTGTGATTTTAACCGCCAAGGAAAAAATCTGTTTTATGGAGGAGACAGAGTGTAATCCGGAATATTGCCCTTATGCCAGGGGGCATTACGATCGGATCAATGAGGCCATCTATGATCTGCTGACCCACGAAGAGAGTTTCAGCCGGGAGAATGTAGAGAAATACGCAGAGGAGCACCAGGTTTGTCCCTTCGAAATGTGCCTGGACATGAGCCTGTTTGCGGACGGCATTATCTGTGATTACAATTATCTGTTTGACCCCCATGTGTACCTGAAGCGCTTTTTTGGGGAAGGTGTCAGGGGAAGCTACCTGTTTTTGATTGACGAGGCTCATAATCTGCTGGAACGGGGGCGGGAGATGTACAGTGCCGTCATTGTCAAAGAGGATATACTGGCGCTGAAAAACAGCCTGCAAAAGCTGCAGATGGCGGAGGGCCGGAAAAAGGGCGCCGGAAAGCAGAGCCGGGAATCCGCAGAATCGGATATCCTTCCTTTGGAGAAGGAGAGCGCAGATATAGCGGAGGCCGGGGATACAGCGTGGCGGCAGGGCGCCGGGAAAAGTGTGCTGGTAACCAGGGGATTTGCTGCCCGGATGATCCGTCAGCTGGAGAACTGCAACAAAGAAATGCTGGCGCTGAAACGGGCATGTGAAGAGTGTCAGGTGGTGGAACAGATTGATACGCTTACTTCTCTGCTTTTGCATCTCCAGGGCACCATCGAGTCCTATCTGGAGGAACAGGAGCAGGAGGCCCTGCCCCAGCGGGAGGAAGTACTGGAGTTCTACTTCAACCTGGTGCATTTTCTGGAAATCTATGAGTTGCTGGACGAAAAATATGTGAAATATACGCAGTTGTGTGAGGACGGCACTTTCCTGCTCAAACTTTTCTGCGTGGATCCCTCCAACAACCTGCGAGAATGCATGAAGCGGGGCAGAAGCACCATTCTCTTTTCGGCTACCTTCCTGCCCATTCAGTACTATAAGGCATTGCTGGGGGGAGAGGAATCCGATTACGAGGTCTATGCCAACTCAGTGTTCAATCCCGAAAAGCGGGCGCTGCTGATCGCGGAGGATGTAACCAGCAAGTATACCAGGCGTTCAGAGGAGGAATTTCTCAGGATAGCCGGGTATATAGATGAGATTGTGAAAAACCGGCATGGAAACTACATGGTGTTTTGCCCCTCCTATGCCTTTATGCGGGAGATATATGGGCGGTATCTGGAGCATTTCGCGGATGATAACAAGGAATGCCTTATACAGTCTGAATACATGAGCGAGGGAGACAGGGAGGCTTTTCTGGCCAGGTTTGAGGGCAATGAGGATTGTGAGTTGGACGCGTCCATCTGTATGGATATTGAGATCGAGGAAGAAAAGACGTTGATTGCTTTCTGTGTCCTTGGTGGTATTTTCAGTGAAGGCATAGATTTGAAAGAGGACAGCCTGATCGGGGCTATCATTGTGGGAACCGGTATTCCTCAGGTGTGTTATGAGAGAGAACTGTTAAAGAAGTATTTTAATGAGAGCGGACAGAACGGTTTCGACTATGCCTACCGTTATCCGGGGCTGAACAAGGTACTGCAGGCGGCCGGGCGGGTGATTCGCACAGAGGCGGATATCGGGGTTGTAGCCCTGTTGGATGAGCGCTTCTTACAATATGCCTATCTTCGTATGTTCCCAAGGGAATGGGCCAATTATGAGCGTGTGAGCTATTCCAGCATTTCCAGGCGGGTGGAACGATTCTGGGATTCGTGGTTGTAAATGCAAATCATAACATATAGTAATATCAAAAAAAGAACTCTGCATTTGCAGGGTTCTTTTTTGACGGCTACGGACTTGCTTTTCTAAAAAATTATGTAAACCAAATGGATGTTTGGATAAATAGTATACAAGCAAAATGACATGTAATTTTTGCAATTTTGACGCCTTAAATATAGATGGTGACAGAGGTGTATATGTGGATAACTATGTGGAAACGGTGGATTAATTTCCCAGAAGGCCGTAAATATGACAAATATTTCAATTTTTGTGTCGAACTCTCTTTTTGCATGTAAAATTGCAGAAATAAAAAGAAGAACTGAACCAGTCAATTAGATTATGTAAAATCGTGGCAGGAATAATCGCTCTTATCTTGCAATTCCGGGTAAAATATGATACTTTATAGATACATAAATGGAGATTCCCCCTTCCCACACGCATTGCTGTATCCTCGTGGGGGAATGCTGATGTTATGCATGCAAGGTAAGCTGGAGGTATTTATGAAAGTACTGATATTGTCTACAGGTACGGGAGAAGGACATAATTCGGCAGGCAGGGCAGTGTTGGAGCAATTCCGAAAGAGAGGGATTCCCTGTGAAATGGCGGATGTGCTGGGATTCGCTTCGGAAAGGGCGGCCAGCTATGGGAAGCGGATTTATGTCTGGAGCACCGTGAAGGCCACAAAAGTATTCAAAGGGGCGTATAAGGCCGGGAGAGCTATTACGTCATCCCGGCGGAAGTCACCTGTGTATTATGCCAACGCGCTCTATGCGGAAAAGTTGTATCACTATATAGTTGACAATAGTTATGACACGATTGTCATGCCGCATCTTTTCCCTGCGGAAGCGCTGACGTACATGCTTCGCAAACACGGGTGTCGGCCCGATATCCGCACTTATTTCGTGGGCACGGATTACACCTGTATCCCCTTTACAGAGGAGACGGAGGCAGACTACTATTTTATAGCCCATGAGGAATTGACGGAAGAATATGTGAAAAAGGGAATTGCCCCGGAGAAGCTGGTTCCCACAGGTATCCCGGTGTCGGACCGCTTTCGCAGCCTTCCCGCCAGAGAGGAGGCCAGAGAGTCTCTGGGCATGAACCTGGAGGGGCATTGCATTCTGGTTATGACAGGCAGCATGGGGTATGGCAAGATTGAGAATCTGGTGCGGGCGCTGGTGTCCCGTATGGACGGAGGGGACAATGTCTATATTCTGGGAGGTTCCAACGAAAAACTAAAGGCCAGGCTGCGTGAGGCATATCAGGAGGACCCCCGGGTGCGGGTTCTGGATTACACGGACAGGACGGCGGAATATCTTGCGGCGGCGGATTTGCTGTTTACAAAGCCCGGCGGACTTACTTCCACAGAAGCGGCGGTGGCTGGGATTCCCCTGGCTCATACCAGGCCCATACCGGGGTGCGAGGATTGTAATCAGGCATTTTATAATGCTCATGGTATGTCCCTCAGTGCGGATTCCGAGGAGAAACTTGTGGAGGCAGCCATGAAATTGCTGTCGCAGCCGAAGGCCTGCGGTCGGATGATTGAGAGGCAGCATCAGGTGATCAACGGGAATGCCGCAAGGGATATCTGCGATTTCATCCTGCGGCAGGGCGAGGAGGAAGAGGAGGCGGGGCTTCGGCAGAGTTAACCACCAAAGACCCGGATATGCGGAAAGAGGAAATTATGATGGGGCATCAAATTGTAATGGTTATAGTGGGAATCCTATGCGGCAGTGTTTTATTTAGCAGATATCTGCCCAAATGGATCAAAAAAGTGGATGTTGTGGCACTCAGTGACGACCACAATCCCGGGACAGCCAACGCCATGCAGCATGCGGGCATCCCAGTGGGAATCCTGTGTCTGCTGGGAGATATTTTCAAGGGGGTTCTTCCCATGCATATGGCGCTGCGGCTGGGCCTGGAAAGTGGCTGCCTGTTTCCTCTGATCATGGCGGGACCCGTGCTGGGACATGCCTATTCTCTGTTTCACAGGGGCAGAGGAGGAAAAGCTATCGCAGTGTCTTTCGGGGTATTGATCGGTCTGATGCCCATTCACACGGAACCTGTTTTCGCGCTGTGCAGTATCTACCTGTTCTTTTCGCTGGTGGTGCGGATTCGGCCTCACACCCGGAGGACGCGGATCACTTACAGCCTGTTGGCTCTGAGTTCTCTGTATATGCTTTATGCCCAGTGGATTCCCTGGCAGGTCTGTGGGGGAATCTTGATGCTTTCCTGTGTGGTGGTGCACAAAAACAGCCTGCGGCAGCAGGCCATGGAGCTGCAGACAGCCGAAGAGACAGAAAAAACCACCACAGTTTCCGCATAATTACATTTTTCAAAAGCCGGAAAGAGTGTGTTTAAATTGAATCAGTTTAAAATTATAGGGTATTACATATCTGAAGTGATTGATATGCCAAGATATCTGAAGAAACTCGGAGAGCGGCTGCTTTCTGTAAGCAGCTGTCTTGGGGAGATGCATCCGAAACTGGAATGCTGCTTTGTAAATGCATGGAGTGATGAGGAAAAGCGGGCGTATCGGATAAGGATGAAATTGAGTGAGGGACAGTATGCGGATTATATGAAAACCGTGCAGGATTTGTTTGCTTCCCGGCGTCTTGACAGTGACTGCCGGTTTCGGAATCTGTGGGATGCGGTGGATTTTTATGAAAAATTCTGCGGTGCTGTTCCCTGTTGTCTAGTCTGTGTATCCACAACGTCGGAATATTATGAGATTCTGTCAGAGGAGATGGCAGATGGATATGACAGCAGGCGGATTGAAGGAGAACCGGACGAGAATCCCCTGGCCGGATATGATATTTTGGGCTGGGATATAGGAGGCTTCCATTCTTTTCTCTGCAATTCCCTACAGGAGGAACTGCCGGAGGCTGTATTTAACGGGATGGGGCTTGTTGGCAATGCGTTTGATGATGCGGCTGGTTTTGCCCGAAGGATACAGGGAAAGGGAGAGCCGGTGGAGTGGATTCCCTGCAGGGTGGGGATGGTGCGGGATTTACCGCGGAATGTTAAGGATTCAGCATCGGAGATTGACAATGGGGATGCCTTTGAGATGGTGAATGAGGCCGGAACAGTATAAGAGCAGTCTCTTGGAGGGGCTTTTAACGGGGACTTTGCCGGAGGATTGCGGGACTTTGCCGGAGGACTGCGGGAGTCTGCCGGGAATATGGAGAGGAAGGATTTAGGATGAACAGAGGTAAATGGAACAGAGGCAGAAGGAATAAAGGGAATCAGAATGATCCCAGTAAACTGCCGGAAAATTTTCTGTCAATACTAAGCTACAGAGGTATGGCTGGTTTAAAAAGCGTATTTGAAACCTGCAGCCTGGAGGCGACCCTCAGTTATGGACAGACTGCCGTATTCTATGCACATAGAATGTCAGAGAGAATGATGCGGTGGTTGGTAGAGCAGGGAGCCAACATCAATGCAGTGGATCAATGGGGAAGAACGTCCCTGCATAATATTATATCCCATCTTGCCTTTGAAAATCAGCTTGAGACGGTGGATTTATTGATACGTCTCGGTGCGGACATCCATGCGGTTACGCCTGATGGGGACACGCCCCTCCATTATGCGGCGCAATGGGGACATCTTTCGATTGTGGAAAAGCTGGTGGAAAACAACGGAGATATTTATGCCCCAAATAAACGGGGCCAGATCCCGATGGAGTACATGATGGCAAGAGCCAATAACAGCAATATTTGCCAGATTCTTCCCGTTGCAGAATACTTTCTTGCTTTGGGGGTTCCCATTACGGATACCATGCGTCAGTCTGTCAGGCAATTGGCGAAGTTTTTCGCATTTTACCGTTCAGATTTTAATAAAGCACGCCTGGCGGAAACAGAAGAGGCCCTGCAGTGTCTGTTGGAAATATTTGGCGTTCCGGCGCCGCCTCCCAAGCGTTTTTATGATGGGAAGGCGAAGATCATTGCAGCCCCGGGAAGCTGGCAGGAGCAATTTGAAGAACTGTATCTGTGGATACTTACCCCGCCATTAACAGAAAAGGCAAGGACCGTTCAGGGGGAACTGCTCCGCGTATCGGGTTCGGTCTGCAGTCTGGTTCTGGACGGTTTTGTGACGGATTGGGCGGAATTCCCCACAAGGGTCAAGCTCTATTACATCCCTCATTTTTTACGTAAGGGCAATCCTCTTTTAAGAGAAGAGATCAGGGAGGCAAAGCGTGTCATACGGGAACTGATCCGTGAGGAAAAAATATTGCGTCCTGAGAAATTATGTGAATTAACTGTTTCCTGGATACGGAAAAATCCGGACCCCATTCCCCTTGGAAGAACCTTTTATGACTGATGACAGAGCAGCGGAAACCTTGAAGAGGGTGTCGCAAAATCATCAAATTAGATGATTGAGCCGCATCCTCTTTTATATACCCCGAATTCTGCCTTTTTCTTCATTGTTTTTAGAAAGGGAACCTGGATTCAGCTGCGCGTTCCTCCTGTGATTCGGTGCTTTCTGGCCAGGCAGCAGCAAAATCTTTGTCCTGAAATGAAAAGTAAGGTCAAAAAGGGGATTGACAATACATATTATATGTCGTATAGTATGTTCAGAAGCAATATTATATGGCATATAATATTGTATGGACAAACAAAATGTTTTTGCCGTGAAGGCAGAAGAGAAACCTCAAGCGTTATAACCTCCAGAGTGTACGGTATCATAATCGGGCATCGGGCATCGGGCATCGGGCATCGGGCATCGGGCATCGGGCATCGGGTATCGGGCATCGGGCATCGGGCATCGGGCATCGGGTATCGGGTATCGGGCACCAGGCCCTGGGCCGGCCGGAAAAGAACCAGGGCCCTGCGTGCAGGAGGGAAAATGCGGAACTTAATGCAGGAAAGGAAAAGAGCATGATATTTAAT